>Ga0208090_1000009_pt1 | contig 69111 bp, 54 predicted proteins | sample LakMenEpi20Jul12_FD_150718 | JGI IMG/M metagenome (GOLD analysis project Ga0208090, IMG submission 150718) | Freshwater microbial communities from Lake Mendota, WI - 20JUL2012 deep hole epilimnion (SPAdes) | ecosystem: Environmental > Aquatic > Freshwater > Lake > Epilimnion/Euphotic zone ...
GTTTCCAACGGCGCGCTCAATGTGACGGGTGGCGCGGCGACCGTTGGTACGGGTAAAACCGACAACAAGATTTACTTTTTCAAGGCAGGTTCCGGTTTCGGCTACACCGCCAGCCTGACCCAGTCCGGCGGCACGGTGACGGCCAACGGCATCCAGTTCGGCGGCACCTCGGGCACCTATGACGCCGCCTCTACAGCGAGCCTGACGCTTAGCGGCGGTGTTCTTTATGTCGGCGCTCAAGGCATCACCCGCGGATCCGCTGCCAGCGATCTTCCGGTCGCGATCAAGCTGCAGGGCGGCACGCTGGGTGCCAACCAGAACTGGAGCTCCTCCCTCGAGATGCTTATCGGTGGGACCGCCACCATGCAGGCGCAGGACAGCGACGGCGCAGCCCGCAACATCACGCTCAGCGGCAACCTTTCCGATGACGGCGAGGTGACCGGCACCTTGATTAAAGTCGGTTCCGGCACGCTGTCACTCACCGGCACGAACACCTTTGGTGGTGGACTCACTATCCGCAATGGCACGGTGGAGAGTAGGACCACGCAAACCACACTTGGCACGGGCACGGTCACCATGGGCGGCGCAGGCTCGACGGGTGCCACCTACCTCACCGGGCAGAACAACTCGAACCGATTCGTCATCAATGCTCCTGACAGTGGCAACATCGTCATCGGCACAAACAATGTTTACAATGGCTTCACGCTTTCGGGTGGAATCACGCTAAATAACGCGAATCTCACCTTTCAGACTTTCAACAACGTCATCAGCGGATCGTCCAGGGCATCCTCAAATATCACCGGTGGCGTGACTGGCACCGGCAACCTGTTGCTCAACAATCTGGGGCTTGCTGCCAATACCATCACCATCAGCGGCAGCAGCGTCAACCACACGGGCAGCATCACTCTGTCCGGCACCGCCGCCACCGGCGATACCACCATCAGCGCCCCCATCGGCGCGAATGTCACCGGCATCACGCAGAGCAGCACGACATCCCGCCTAGTTCTCAGCGGCAGCAACGCCTACAGCGGCACCACCACCATCAGCGCCGGCACACTGCGACTTGGTGCTGCGAATGTCATTCCCGATGGCAGCGGCAAGGGCAATGTCGCGGTCACCGGCACTTTTGATCTCAATGGGTTTTCTGAAACAGTCAATGGCCTCACCGGCAGCGGCATCGTGGACAACACGGCGATTTCCACCTCGGGGACTTTGACCGTAACCACCAGCTCTGTCTTCAACGGGGTGCTGCGAAACAGTGGTGCGGCTCTGGCCTTGGTGAAGGCCGGCAATTCGGATTTCACGCTGAACGGTAGCAACACTTATGGCGGTGGCACGACCATCAATGCTGGCAGGCTTTTCATTGCCAACCCCGGCTCGCTCACACCCAACGGAGCCGTGCAGATCAACAACGGCGGTGGCTTACACCTGAATGTCAGCGGCACTCCGACCTACAGTCAAAGCATCACCCTCGCCTCGGGCGGCGGGCTGGCCCTGCGCCAAGCGGCCACGCTCAGCAATGTGACACTGCCGACATCGGGCTCAGTCGTGTTCAACAGCGATGACCAAAACACGGTGGGCATTGGGCTTAACGGAAATCTCGCGCTGACGGGTGACCTGACGATTCAAGTTGGTGGCGTGCGAGTCGGCCCGGGCGACGTCACGCTGTCGGGCGCGATCAGTGGCACTGGCGGACTGGTCAAAACCCAAACGGGTAATTTGATCCTTTCGAGCACATCCAACACCTACAGTGGTGACACCGCCATCAGCGCAGGCACGCTGCGTCTTGGAGCGTCCAATGTCATTCCCAATGGCAGCGGCAAGGGGAATGTCGCGGTTGCTGGCACTTTTGATCTCAATGGATTTTCCGAAACCGTCAACGGCCTGAGCGGTGCTGGCACGGTCGACAACACGGCAGCATCGACTCCGGCTACTTTGACGGTCAGTGCGGGTTCCACCTTCAGCGGAACCCTACAAAACAGCGGTGCAAATCTGGCTTTGGTGAAAACCGGCGAATCGGATTTCATCATGTCCGGCACCAACACCTACCGCGGTGGCACGACCATCAATGCGGGCCGACTTTTTGTGAATAGCTCCAGCTCCCTCACGCCCTTCGGCTCCGTGCAGGTCAACAATACCAGCACGCTTGTTGTGAATGCTGATGGCGTGCCGACTTTCAACCAAGCCATTACCCTGGCTTCTGGTGGCAGGCTTTCGATGCGCAAGGCGGCCACGCTCAGTGATGTGACACTGCCGACTTCGGGCTCGGTCGTGTTCAACAGCGACGACCAAAACACGGTGGGCATTGGCCTCAACAAGAATCTGGCGCTGTCGGGTACTTTGACCATTCAAGTCGGCGGCGCACAGGGCGTGCCAGGCGATGTCACGCTTTCGGGAACCATCAGCGGCAGTGGGGGACTCGTCAAAACTCAGACTGGCCGATTGGTTCTCAGCGCTACCAACAGCTACAGCGGCCCCACCACCGTTTCGGCAGGAACGCTTGCTTTGCCCTCTGGCAGCATAGCTTCCGCCATCACGGTGGCCTCCGGCGCCAAACTCGGATTCACCCTTGGCTCGACCATCACCTCGACCGCTGCGCTCACGCTTTCTGCGGGTCACTCGATCACCATCAGCGGCACGCCGACGCTCGAGACTTACACCTTGTTCACCACATCGAGCGCGATCAGCGGCACGCCGCAACTCACCAGCGCGATTGAAGGCTACGAGCTGCAAGTGGTGGGAGACAATGAACTCCGATTGGTTCAAAGCGCGACCGATCCTTATGCCGAATGGTCCAGTGGTGCGGCCTTCGGGGCCGATGCCAACGGCGATGGGGTGAGCAACGGCATGGCCTTCTTGCTCGGCGCGGCGGACACAAGCGTCAATGCTCGCAGTCTGCTGCCAAGCGTGTCCCGCAGCGGTGGCAACCTGGTGCTAACTTTCAGCATGCGCAACGCCGCCAGCCGCGGCGCGGCCACGCTGAGCGTACAACATAGCGGCGACCTCGGTGTTTCCGATGCGTGGACTACGGTTCTCGTGCCGGATGCCTCTGGCGGCCCGACGGATGGAGTGACCTTCAGTGTCGTGGGGGGCGATCCGCTCAACGGTGTCACTGTCACCATTTCCTCCGCGGAGGCTGCCAACGGCAAACTCTTCGGGCGCCTCATCGCGACTCAGTGAAAGCGGAATGCAGGTTTTCCGGTGATGCGCTGGATGCGATTCGCCTTTCGAGCGCTGCGATCAGCGCCGATTTTTGAACGATCTTTAGCTTGGCAGCCGATCAACAAATCCCTAGTTAAGGATCTCCAATGACTGCACACAGTGAAGCCTCGGCCAACCGCATGCCATCATCACAAAAGCTTATCCGTATGGCGGGTCTTTGTGGGCTAGCCGTCGTTCTCGGTGCCGGTTCATTTTCCATCGCGGATGATGCCAAGCGCCCGAATGTGATCGTGATTATCACGGACGATCAAAGCCCGCGCAATCCGCCGACGCCGGAATATCCGCATTTGGTTTGCCCGCCCGGCTTCGGATATGGCGGCGACAAGGTGCTGACCCCCAATGTGGACCGATTGGCCAGCGAGGGAATGGTCATGACCAATGCGAATGTCAGCTGCCCGGTTTGCACCCCTTCGCGCTACACCACGCTCACCGGCCGCTACGCGACGCGGACCCCCGGCGAAGTTTTCAACCGTCTTTTCCCCTCCGGCTCGATGGCGCAGCCGGAAAACAACGTCGAGCTCGGGCGCGGCGAAGTCAATTTACCTCGTCTCTTGCAAGGTGCCGGCTACACCACCGCCTGGGTCGGCAAGAGTCACATCATCGAGCAGCACATCCTTGAAAAACCCGCGCTCTGGGGCACCCCCGCCGCACCCGGCCTGAAACGCTATCCGATGGACAGCGATCCAAAGACGGACGCGAAGACCAATCAGGCGATGCGCGAGAACCAGCAGTGGTGGCGCGAGCGGATTCGCAAGGAGGGCTTCGATTGGGTGGGCGCGGTCTATCCGGGCAACCTGCTGGAGCTATTCAACAAGCCGTCCAATGTCCACAATGTCGAGTGGACCACGCGCTCGGTTCTCGATTTCCTCGACACGCGCTCTGCCGGTGGCGACAAGCCCTTCTTCCTTTACTACGGCACGACCATTCCGCACGGACCCGATCCGTGGGGAAAAACCAAGGACGGATTCACCAGTGGGATCGACGCCGATCCCGGCTACACCGCCGAAGGTTATCGCACCGATCTCGACTACTCGTTCATGCCATCGCGCGCGTCGATCAAGAAGGAGGTCGCCGCAGGCGGATTTGATGAGAAACACGCGTGGATAACGTGGCTCGACCACTCGATCGGCGCGATCATGCGCAAGCTCGACGAGCGCGACCTCGCCCGCGACACGCTGGTGATCGTGACTTCCGACCACGGCACTTGGCGCTATTGCAAGACCACGATGTATGATGGTGGCCTCAAAGTGCCGCTCGTGATGCGCTGGCCCGCAGGCATTCGCCCGGGATCGACCTATCCGCATCTCGTGCTCAATACCGACTATGCCGCGACCATCCTCGACATCGCCAAAGTCAAGGTGCCCGCCGATTACAAACTCGACGGCCTATCGCTCGCACCGGTGTTGCGCGGGAAGAATTCTGCACCTGTGCGCGAGGAAACTTTCCATGAAATCGGCTACGCACGCGCGGTGAAGACTCCCAAGTGGAAGTACATCGCCGTGCGCTATCCGGATGACATTCAGCGCCGCATCGATGCCGGCGAAAAATTTCCCGCATTCGAGGACGCTCCACCGATCCCGCGCCCCTATCTCGTGGCCAACCCCCACCTCGGCCATCACAGCTCGCGCCACAACCCGAACTATTTCCTGACCGATCAGCTCTACGATCTCGAAAAAGATCCGCAGGAAAAAACCAACCTCATCGACCGTCATCCTGAAGTCATCGCCGATCTCAAGGCACGCCTCAAAAAATATCTCACCACTTTCCCCAATCGCCCCTTCGGAGAATTCACCCGTTAACCCATATGACCACTACAAGCTACTTCAACACCACCGACTATGTCTTCATGGGACTTTATGTCCTCGTATTGATCTTTCTCGGATTCTACCTCCAGCGCCTCGCCTCCCGCAGTCTTGATAATTACATCTGCGGCGGGAAAAACATTCCATGGTGGGCGATGGGCATCTCCGGCATGGCGAGCTTTCTCGATCTTGCCGGCACCGCGGTGATCGTCTCCTTCCTCTTCCTGATGGGACCCAAGGGCCTGTTCGTCGAGTTTCGTGGCGGCGCGGTGTTGGTGCTGCCGTTCATGATGCTGTGGACCGGCAAGTGGCACCGCCGTTCCGGTTGCCTCACCGGGGCAGAATGGAACATTTACCGCTTCGGCGATTGTTGGGGCGGCCGCGCCTCGCAATTGATGGGTGTGATCGCCACCGTGCTGACCACCATCGGCATGCTCGCCTACCTGATCATCGGCGCGGGCGTCTTCCTTTCGACCTTCCTGCCGTACTCGCCCGAGGCCTGCGCGCTGACCTTGCTGATCATGGCCACGCTCTACACGATGATGTCGGGTTTTTACGGCGTGATCTTCACCGACCTGTTCCAAGTCGCCATCATCCTCGTCGCGGTGTTCTACATTTCCTTCAAGGCCTTCTTCGATGTCGGCAGTGTCGGAGAAATTTCTGAAATCGCGATGAAGGTGACCGGCAGTCCCGACTGGATCAACGGCACGCCTCAATGGAACGTCCACATGCCCGAGGGATACGAGGTTTACAAACACCTCTTCATCTTCGCTTCCTTCTACCTGATCCGGACCGTTGTCGCCGGCCTCGGCACTGGCGCTGACCCGCGCTACTTCGGCGCCAAAAACGATCGCGAGTGCGGCAAGCTCTCAATGCTTTGGACATTGTTGATGACCGTGCGCTGGCCGATGATGATCGGCATCGCAGTGATGGGACTTTACCTCGTCAACGATCTACTGCCCGAGCAATCGAAGCTCAAGGAGGCCGCCGCTCTCATTCAAGACAAGCACCCGGAAACCACCAAGCCGCAGTGGGGTACGCTCATTTCCTCGATCGCCAACGCGCCCGACAAGCAGGACCCCGCATTGGTGGGATCGCTGAAATCCTTGCTCGGTGAAGACAAGTGGGCCGAGAAGATGAACCTGCTCAGCTACGAGGGCACTGTGAACCCGGAGAAGATCCTCTCTGCTGTGTTGGTGATGTCGGTGGCGGAGGGCATGCGAGGCGTGCTGGTCATCGCGTTGATCGCGGCCGCGCTCTCGACCTTCGGCAGCTGGGTGAACCTAGCGACCGGCCAGTTTGTGAATGACTTCTACAAGAAATGGGTGCGCCCGCAGGCCCAGACCCGCGAGTTGATCTTTGCCAGCTGGGGCACGGTCGTCGGCATTGTTGCCTTCAGCTACCTCTTCTCGCTCACCCTCGATAGCATCAACGACATCTGGGGCTGGATGATGATGGGCTTTGGCGCAGGCTTCCTCGTGCCAGCCTTCCTACGCCTTTATTGGTGGCGCTTCAACGGCACGGGCAGCGCGGTCGGCACGCTCATCGGCATCGCAGCCGCGATCGTGCAGCGCTTGGTCTGGCCCGATCTCAACGAGGTGTGGCAGTTTGTGTTCGTGCTCTCGGTTGGCTTTGTCAGCTCGGTCACCGTGGCACTGCTCACGGCACCCACCGACCCCGAGGTGTTGCGCAAGATGTACATGGAAACGCGGCCCTTCGGCGTGTGGGGACATCTCAAGAATACGCTCTCACCTGAAGAGCGCGCGAAAACTTCGCGTGAGCATCGTCAGGATCTCATCGCGCTGCCATTTGCACTGCTCTGGCAGACCACGCTGTTCCTCGCTCCCATGCTTTTCATCATCCACAACTGGGAGGGCTTTGCAGCTTCCGCCGCGATCTGCCTCGTGTCGTTCGCCGCGATCTGGTTCCTCTGGTTCCGTCATCAGCCCAAGGGAAATTTTTATGACTAATTTCATGAAACGAAAATCAATCCTCATATTCAGTACCGTTGCTTCCGGCATTTGCTTGTCGGCGCTCACCAGTTGCCAAAAGTCATCGCAAGAGATTTTGGAGATTTTCGAGTCCACCGAGACCGAGAAAACTGCCGAGACCGCTCCGGCCAAGCCCGTTGAACCAGCCACCGCTGAAACAGCCGAAACGGCACCAGCCAAACCAGCCGAGACCACCAAAACGACTGAGCCGACCAAGCCGACTGAGCCCGCCAAGCCTGTCGCGCCGATTCTTCCCGTTGAGCCCATCGACCCCCTCGAGCCCGGCGCGGTTCGTGTCGACGCCTCGACGCTGACCGGCAAGGTGATGTGCGGCTATCAAGGATGGTTTCGCGCCGCCACCGACGGAGAGAAGCAGGACTGGAAACATTACCGCAATCAGACAAGCAAACAATTCAAGCCCGGTGAGGCAGGCATTGAGTTCTGGCCCGACCTGACGGATTTTGCCGCGCACGAGCGCTTCGACACCGAATTCCGCCACGCCAACGGCAGCGTCGCCCAAGTATTTAGCTCGGCCGTTCGTGACACGGTTGTTCGCCACTACAAGTGGATGCGGGAATACGGCATCGACGGCGTGTTCGTTCAGCGTTTCGCGACCGAGGTGACCAATCCGAATGGTGGCCGCGCCGACAACGATGAATCCCGCTCCGTCAACCGCGTGCTTCAGAATTGCCGCGCCGGAGCCAACCGTCATGGCCGCACCTACGCAGTGATGTACGACCTCACGAGCATGTCCGCAGCGCGCATGGCGGCGGTGAAAGATGACTGGCGTTTCCTCGTCAAGGAAATGGGCATTCTCAAAGATCCCGCCTATCAGAAACACGCGGGCCGTCCCGTGCTCGCGCTTTGGGGTGTGGGCTTCAGCGAACGTGACTACGGCCCGGCCCAGATCGCGCCCTTGATCGATTTCCTGAAGAACGACCCCGAGTGCGGCGGACTCACCATCATGCTCGGAACCCCCACCCACTGGCGGGCCGGTGAGCGCGATGCTGGACCCTTTGCCGATTGGGAAAAAATTTACAAGGCGGTCGATATCATCTCGCCATGGACCATCGGCCGTTATGGCCGAGTCAATGAGGCTCAGAATTACGCTGCCAACATCGCCAAGCCCGACCACGAGTGGTGCGTCGCCAACAACAAGGAACACATGCCGGTGGTTTTCCCCGGTTTCTCTTGGTCGAACCTGAAGAAGGGCACCAACGAAAGCCCCAATGCCTTCATCGACCGCCAAGGCGGCAAATTCCTTTGGTCTCAATACGATGCGGTGGTGCGCGTTGCCGGCGCCAAGATGGTGTATCAGGCGATGTTCGATGAGCTCGATGAGGGCACCCACATCTTCAAGTCCACCAACAATCCGCCTGTCGGTGCTAGCCGCTTCCTGACCTACGACAATCTTCCCACCGATCACTACCTGTGGTTGGTCGGTGAGGCCACACGACGGGTGAGGGGAGAGGCGCCATTCACGCCTGAGTTGCCGAAGCGATGAAGCGATGAAGCAAATTTTCATGTCGCTGCCCCTGGCGCTGACCATCTCTGGTGGCGCGCTTGCGGCCGAGCGGCCGAACATCGTGATGTTCGCGCTCGACGACTTGAACGATTGGATTGCCGCGCTCGGTTACAAGCAGGCGGTCACACCAAACATGGATCGCCTCGCGGCCTCCGGGGTAACCTTCACCAACGCTCACACTGCGGGAGTTTTTTGCGCGCCGTCGCGCAGCGCGTTTTTCACCGGGCGTCATGCCTCCTCCACGGGGTGCTACACGACCCAGGTCTATCACCATGACCACCCCGAGATCCGCCCAATGCAACAGGTGCTGCAGGATGGTGGCTACGCAACCTACGGCGCCGGCAAACTTTTCCATCATCCCGCCGGTTATGTCGATCTGCGTGGCTGGAATGAATTCTTTGTGCGCGATGCCTCGCAAAAATCACGCGGTTGGCCGCTCGATAGCTGGTCCTTTGACATGGACTTTCTACCCGAACCGTTTCCTTACGGCGCCTTCAATCGCGATGGGGAGAAGTTCTCCGACCTGTTCCTCGAATGGGGCCCGATCAAGAATGAGAACGAGGGGAAAATGGCCGACACGATCCGCACCGATTGGGCCTGCAAGCACTTGCGCGAAAAGCATGACAAGCCGCTCTTTCTCGGCGTCGGCCTCTACGCACCGCACTTTCCGAACTACGCGCCGAAGAAATATTTTGACCTCTACGATCGCGACAAGATCGAGTTGCCGCCGTACAACGAGCACGATCTCGAGGATCTTCCGCGTAAGATTCGCAAGGAGAAGGAAGGCCGCTCGGCCCATCACCGCAAGCTTGAGCGGCTTGGTGCCATCAAGGATGCGATCCATGGCTACCTCGCCTGCATTTCCTATGCCGATGCGATGCTTGGTCGCGTGCTCGATGCGATCCAGTCCGGCCCGAATGCAAACAACACCATCGTCATTCTGTGGAGCGACCACGGTTATCATCACGGCGAAAAATTCGACTGGGGCAAACACACGCTGTGGGAGCGCACTTCCCATGTGCCGTTGTTAATCTCCGGCCCCGGCGTGACCAAGGGCGCAAGGATCGATGCGACCGTCAGCCTCATCGACATGTTTCCCACCATCACCGATCTCGCCGGTGCCAAAGATGATCAGCAGCGCGACGGAGTTTCGCTCGCGGCGATGCTCAAGGATCCAGCCACGGCGCGCGACCGCGACATTCTGCTTCCGGGCATGAAGCCGGGAGAATACGCCATCATCAACCGCGACTGGCGCTACATTCGCTACGCCGACGGCGACGAGGAGTTGTACGACCTCCAAAAGGATTACAATGAATGGGACAACCTCGCCCTGCGCCCGGAGCATCGTCCTGTCATCGAGACCATGAAGCAAAAGGCGCCGAAAACTTCCGCCAAGCCAGGCCCGGAAGTTGCCGCGCTGAAACTTTCCATCGCAGGCGAGTCCTTCCATTGGGACTTGAAGCAAAAGAATAAAGCCAAGGGCAAATGACCCTCGCGCTTTTGCGCTTTTTGAATAATTTCAAATCATGAAAGCCATCATATCCACCACCATCATCACGCTGCTGGCTTGTTTGAGCCTGCGAGCCAACGAGCGCCCGAACGTCGTCCTCATCTTTCTTGATGACGCGGCCTACTCGGATTTTCGTCCCTTCGGCAATCCGCCCTACGCCACGCCCCATGTCGAACGCCTCGCCGCCGAGGGAGTTCGTTACACCCGCTTTCATGTGCCGCAGGCCGTTTGTTCGGCATCCCGCGCCGCGTTGCTGACCGGTTGCTACCCGCACCGCAGCCGCGTCGTCAATGCCATCACTCCGGGCAAGCGCGGCCTGGATCCCAAGCACGCCATCATCGCCGAGACTTTTAAGCAACACGGTTACGCCACCGCGCACTTCGGCAAGTGGCACCTCGGCGATGTGCCCGAGACACGACCGATGGCGCGGGGCTTCGATGAGTACGCAGGCCTGCTTGTGTCGAATGACATGTGGCGCCACAATCCCGCGTGGAAAAAAGGTCATGGCGATACGCTCCTGCCATACTGGGAAAATGGTGCGATCAAGATTGCAGACATCAGCCCCGACGACCAAAAGCATCTCACCGCATGGGCCACCGAAGGCGCGACCCGCTTCATCCGCGCGAAGGCCAAGAAGCAGCCGTTCTTCCTCTACGTCGCCCACTCGATGCCGCATGTCCCGCTGTACTGCCGCGATGAGTTCAAGGGCAAATCCGGTGCTGGGCTTTACGGCGATGTGATCACGGAAATCGATTGGTCGGTGGGCGAAATCATGACCGCACTTCGCGAGACCGGCGTTGAGAATGACACGATCTTTCTTTTCACATCGGACAACGGACCATGGGAGGAATTCGGCAATCACGCCGGTAAAACGCCGTATCGCGAACACAAGGCCACCAGCTTCGAGGGCGGGATTCGTTCAGCACTCACGGTGAAATTTCCGCGCGAACTCAAACCCGGCACGGTGAGCGACCGCACCTTCTCATCCATCGATCTCTATCCGACTCTCGCCGCGCTCGCCAAAGTTCCGCTGCAGGAAAAGGACACCGACGGCAAAAATGTCTGGCCGCTCATGCGTGGCGACGAAGGAGCGCAAAACCCGCATCGCTATTATTTCATCTCCACCGGTTGGGACCTCGAAGCTGTCGTGACTCCCGATGGCAAATGGAAACTTCACCTGCCACACGGATACCGCGATGTCGTTCGCCCCGGCAACGACGGCGAGCGCGGTGAAACCCAAACCTCGATGATCGAAGAATCACTGTTCAACCTGATCGACGATCCGATCGAAAAAAACAACCTCATCGCCAAGCATCCCGATGTCGCTAAGGAACTTCGCGAGGCGGGTGCCGATTACTTGAAGCGATTCCCGCCTGCTGCAGAGTGATCCGACATCCCACAAGCTGTATGCCCACCCGCGCTTCAGTCACCATGCATCGCATGAAAGGTTCTTCGATTGCTGCCAGCGGGAATGCCGGCTCCCGCCGCGAGGGAGGCATGAAACATGGCGGCAACAGCTACGAGGCACTGATCCGTGGTGATTGGAAAATCCTGCGCAACGATCCGTTCAGCCCTTATGAGTTGTATCACATCGGCAACGATCCGCAGGAAACGAAAAATCTCGCGGTAGCCAATCGGGAGAAATTTGAGGAACTCGCCACGGCCATCCGCCATCACATCCAACGCGGTGGAGCCACGCCATGGCAGTCATCCGGCGATTGATTTCGCCACGCAAAATTTTTTCCCATGCGCCCTCGACTTTTCACTTTGCTCGGATCGCTTACCGCATGCGTGCTGATCGCTCATGCCGACGCCGAGTCGCCAAGCGCGCATCCGCATGTGGTGATGATCGTGGTCGATGACATGGGCTATGGCGATCCGGGTTGCTACAATCCTCAATCGAAAATCCCCACGCCTCACATCGACCGCCTTGCCGCCGAGGGCATGAGATTCACCGATGCTCACGCACCGGGTCCCGTGTGCCACCCGTCGCGCTATGGGCTGATGACCGGGCGCTATCCGTTTCGAACCGATGTCTCAAAATGGCCGACTCAACCGCTCATCGATGAAGGCCAGACCACGATCGCCTCGTTGCTACGTGAGGCCGGCTATGCCACTGCGATGGTTGGCAAGTGGCATCTTGGATTTGCCGAGCGTGGTTATGACGAGCCGCTGCCTGGCGGCCCGTCGGACCGTGGATTCGATCAATTTTTCGGCCTCCGTGCGTCGACCGACATCGCACCGTATTTTTACATTCGCGGCGACCGCGCGGTAAGCCAGCCGACCCAACACATCGCTGCAAACCGCAGCGATGGCTGGTCGCCGATTCAGGGCGAGTTCTGGCGCGAGGGCGGCATCGCCCCCGACTTGAAACTCGACGAGGTCCTGCCGCGTTTCACTGAGGAAGCCATTTCGATCATCAAACGCCACGATGCCAACAAACCGCTCATGCTCTATCTCGCCTATCCCGCGCCGCACACGCCTTGGTTGCCGACGCCGGCCTTTCGCGGAAAAAGCGGAGCAGGCATGTATGGCGATTTCGTGATGATGACGGATCATGAAATCGGTCGTGTGTGCGCCGAGTTGGATGCGGCGGGCATGAGCCGCAACACGCTGCTGGTTTTCACCTCCGACAACGGCCCGGTTTGGTACCCTCATGATGTCAAACGTTTCGGTCATGACGCCGTCGGCGGTTTGCGCGGAATGAAAGGCGACGCATGGGAAGGGGCTCACCGCATGCCCTTCATCGTTCGCTGGCCTGGACGCGTTGCAGCAGGAACCCGCAGCGATCAGACGATTTGTTTCACCGACCTCATGGCCACCTTCGCGGAAATGGTCGGCAAGAAATTGCCAACGACCGCCGGCCCGGACAGCTTCAGCCTGCTGCCCGTTCTCGAGGGTCGCCAAGCTGCGGACATACCCGTGCGCGGCCCAATCGTCATGCAGTCCGGCAGCAGCGGAGCCATGGTCATCCGATCGGGCGATTGGAAACTGATCGATCAGCCCGGCTCAGGCGGATTCTCCGAATCTCCCAAATTGCAAGCTGGTGATCCGCCGGGCCAACTTTACAACTTGCGCGACGATCCGGCGGAGCAAAACAATCTTTATCGGAAAGAACCCGAACGCGTCGCCGAACTCACTCGCCAGATGAAACAGCTCGTCAACGCGCCCGCAAGCCGCTCTCATTGAAACATCATTCCATCCTCCATCAAATTTCCATGAAACACCTATTGAAGCTCCTGTTGATCCTTGCTCCGTCCGTGTTGTCGGCCGTGACCCCGGTGCCCGCCGAGGTGCGGCCCGAAAAAATCCCCGGCGCGAAACCTCGCAATGTGGTTTTCATTCTTTCCGACGATCACCGCTACGACGCGATGAGCTTCCTCGGCCACCAGTTTGCGAAGACGCCCGTCATGGATTCGCTCGCGAAGAACGGTGCCTATGTGAAGAACGCGCTCGTCACCACCGCGCTGTGCTCGCCAAGTCGCGCATCGATCCTCACCGGGCTCTACACATTTCGCCACCGGGTGATCGACAACAACCGTCCGATCCCGCCCGGCACGGTTTATTTCCCGCAGTATCTCCAGAAGGCCGGCTACGCGACGGGATTCATCGGCAAGTGGCACATGGGCGGAGAAAGCGACCGCCCGCAACCCGGCTGGGACCACTGGGTGAGCTTCGCGGGGCAGGGGGAATACCTTCCTCCCACGCCCGACTACACGCTCAACGTGGATGGCAAGCGAGTGAAACAGAAGGGGTACATCACCAACGAGCTCACCGATTACGCGATTGATTGGCTCAAGCAGCAGAAGCCTGCCGAGAAACCGTTTTTCCTCTACCTCTCACACAAGGCGGTGCATGCGAACTTCACGCCCGAGGAAAAATATGAGGACAGCCTCAAGGACCTGCCTTTCCAGCGCGTGGCATCCGAGCAGGAAACCGCCCGCGATACGCTCAAGCCGCGCTGGCTGCGCGATCAGCGCAATTCCTGGCACGGCGTGGACTTTCCCTACCACAGCGAACTCGACATCGAGCGTTACTACAAACGCTACTGTGAGACGCTGCGCTCGGTGGACGACAGCATCGGTCGCGTGCTCCAGCAACTCAAGGACATGGGGATCCATGATGAAACGCTCGTGATCTACACGGGCGACAACGGTTTCATGTTCGGCGAGCAGGGACTCATCGACAAACGCGTGGCCTACGAAACCTCCATGCGCGTGCCGATGCTCGTGCAATGCCCCGCGCTCATCAAACAAGGCACGGTGCTTGATCAAATGATCGCCAACATCGACGTCGGCCCGACGGTGATGGAGGCAATGGGTCTGCAAACACCAACGCACATGGACGGCAGCAGCTTCCTGCCACTGCTTCGCGGCGAGAACATCTCGTGGCGCGATCGTTTCCTCTATGTGTACTATTGGGAAAAGAACTTCCCGCAAACTCCCACCACCTTTGCGATTCGCACGCCCAAGGCAAAATACATCACCTACTACGGCCTCTGGGACTCGGATGAGTTTTACGACCTCGATTCCGATCCGAATGAGTCGCGCAACCTCATCAAGGACCCGTCGCGCCAAGCCGAGATCAGCCGCATGGAAGATGAACTCTATGGCATGATGGGCAAACTCGGCGGCATGGAAATCCCGCTCAACCAACCGAAAGGCGGGATCAACGAAAAACGCCTGCGCAGCCGCGGTGGCGAAAAGGCCGCCGATTTCCCTCCGTCAAATGTCGTCGACGCCCCTCTGAACAATAATGCCGATTGAGTTGTGGCGCATCGGCCGGAATTGCTTAATATGAAATCGTCCCTTATGAAAAAATCCATTCGCCTGGTACTTATGACATTGGCCAGCACCTCACTCGCCGTGACCGCACAGGTTGCGTCATCACCCAAACAAGCCGTTCCTCCCAAAATCCAGCAACTGATCGCAAAACTGCCTGCAGGGAGCAGTCATGATATTGATGTCGCCTATGTCGCCGGAACCCAAACAGGATCGAAGCCGGACTCGGTGCAAACGCTCGACCTCTATGTGCCTCCCGGCAAAGGTCCCTTTCCATTGGTTTTTTGGATCCATGGCGGTGGCTGGCACAGCGGCGGCAAATTGGAATCCGGCATTCATCTCGCCCTGAAGTTTGTTCCCAAGGGCTTTGCGCTGGCATCCATCAATTATCGCCTGACGGGTGATGCGCCGTTCCCCGCGCAGATTGAAGATTGCAATGCCGCCTTGGCCTATCTTCGCAATCGCGCCGACACTTACCGCATCGATCCCGATCGCGTCGGCACGCTCGGGCATTCCGCCGGCGCGCACCTTGCGGCGCTCATGGCCTGCACCGGAAATGGACAACGCTTTTCAACCGATCCTAAGGCATCGCTTCGCGTCCAAGCGGCGGTCTGTTGGGCCATCCCCGCCGATCTCGATCGCGATCGCGGACAGTGGCCGAAGACCTCGATGATGCACAACGCGGGGGATCGTCCCCTTTGGAAGTTTTTCCCGAACAATGGCTATGACGGCGAGTTTGCACGCATGGCAAGCCCCGCTTCTTATGTGCATGCAGACATCCCTCCCATGGCGTTTGTTCACGGCCAAAAAGACGAACTCGTGACTCCCGGTCAGGCATTGGCCTTTGTCGATTCATTGAAAAAAGCCGGCGTTCGCGTGAACCTGAGGGTCGATCCAAATCGCGGCCACGATGTCATGAATGCCGAGTCCGTCAATGAAGCGGTCGGTTTTTTCACCAACATCCTGAGGCCGAACAAAGGCTGATCTCGAGGCGCGTTGATCCGAGCATGATGCTCAAAGCTTTCAGCGCGCGTTCATGAGCGTCTCAATTTCTTCCGCTTCGATGGGAATGCCGGCCATGAGGTCGGTGTTGGAATCTTTGCCGATGAGAAAATCGTTTTCGAGGCGGATGCCGATGCCTTCTTCGCGGATGTAGATGCCGGGCTCGATGGTGAAGAGCATGCCTTCGGCAAAGGTGGCGTTGGGCGGGCTTACGTCGTGGACATCGAGCCCGAGGTGGTGCGAGGTGCCGTGCATGAAGTATTTTTTGACCAGTGCCTTGTCGGGCCCTTGCGCGGCCGCTTCCTTCGCCGAAAAGAGCCCGAGGTTGATGAGTTCGCGTTCCATCAACAAGAGGACTTGTTTCTGATATTCAGTCGGGTCGTTGCCGGGGCGAAGCAGCTCGTTCGCCCCGCGAAACACGCGCAGCACCGCATCGTAGACCTGGCGTTGGCGCTTGCTGAAGCGGCCACTGATTGGAACCGTGCGCGTCATGTCGGCATTCCATCCGCCCCATTCTGCCGCAACATCGAGCAGCACGAGATCGCCCTCGCAACAAACCTGATCGTTTTTCACATAGTGGAGGACGCAGGAATTTTTTCCTGATCCGATGATCGGCGCGTAAGCGAATCCGCGTGATCCGCTGCGCACAAATTCGTGCAGGAGCTCCGCCTCGATTTCCCATTCGCCCACGCCGGGCTTGATGAAGCTCAGCAGCCTCTTGAATCCCGCGCCGGTGATGTCGCACGCGCGTTGGATCATTTGCACCTCCGCCTCCTGCTTGATCATGCGCAGCCGGTGCATGATCGGCGCAAGGCGTTCGTAGCGGTGCAGCGGGTACACCGCTTGGCAGGACTTGATGAATCGTGCGTTGCGCGTCTCAACCAGCGGCGTGGCACGCGAATGTTCGTTGGTCTCGAGCAGGACCCGCTCTGCTTGCGGCATGAGGCGGTGAAAAACGGAGTCAAAGGCGCTGGCCCATTCCACGCGCGCGATGCCGGTGAGCTTTTTTGCAGCATCTTTGCCGAGCTTCTCGCCCTCCCAAACGGCGATGTGTTCGTTGGTCTCGCGAATGAAAAGAATTTCGCGGTCCTGCGGATTCACTGCGTCGGGCATAAGCAGCAAGATGGTTTCCTCCTGATCGACACCAGTCAGATAAAACAGGTCGCTGTTCTGGCGAAAGGCCATCGTGCCGTCGGCATCGGTCGGGTAGACATCGTTTGAATGTAGAATGACAACGCTGCCGGGCCTGAGGCATGACCTCAACCGCTCGCGGTTGCGGGTGAAAAACTCGGGGGCTACGGATTTGTGGCGCATGACCTTATCTCACGCGAGATGCGGTGCGCGGGCAATGAGGATTTTGGGTGGAAAGTGTAAGAAGTTATTGAGTACGGGGAGAGTGGCTGCGCATTGCGCATACTATCTTGGGAAATTTTGAGCCTTGACGTACTGTATTCGTTTTATTGGCATGTTCCGTATATGTTAAAGATCGACGCCGTCATTCATCATGCATTCGCCGCAAGCGCTTCGATCTGTGGAGTGCTGAAAAGAGGCCTCCTTCCTGTCGCTGCTTCGCTGTTTTTTTCGACATCGTGCGATAAACTGATGAACAAGGAGCCCTCGGATCCTGACGCCTCTTCGGCGAATTCGGCTGAGGAGCAAATTGAACTGGAGAGAATCCAAAAAGAAAAAGAGGATCAGGAGCGTAAGGCCAAGGAGATCGAGGCAGAGGAAAAGAAGCGCCTTGAGCAGGAGCGGCAGGAGCGCGAGCGGGAAGAGGCAAGACGCAAGGCAGAGGCGGACAGCGAAGAGAGACGCATGCGAATCGAAGAGGCGCGCAGTCAGGCAGTCGGGCAGCAAATTGCCAGACTGGAGACTTTGAAGGGCGATGTGTATGAGAATGTCGTCATCAGAGATGTTACACCGATAGGAATTGAGATTCGCCACGACGCAGGATCCAGAAGGGTGCCTTTTGAACAACTGCCTCCTGAGATGCAGCGGCAATTCCATTTTGATCCCAAGGAGAAGGAACAGGCTTTGCGCAGCGAGCACGCCGCCCAAAGCGCTCACATGGCACAGGTGCCAACCGCTAACATGGAAAATCCCAAGGTGCAGGGATCAGGCCAGTCAGGCCAACCAAATCAAAATGAGGAATATCGGCTCAAGGCCTCAAAGGCCGTTGCGGCCAAGAGCGCGAGGATCCAACTGCTGGAGGATGAAATTCGTTCGCTCGAGAATGACCTCTATAATGAAGAAAACAAAAAATACAGCAGAAGGTATTACAGCGATGGCCGCTGGAGATATGGCGCGGGCGGTGTCAGCCGAGCTCCGATAGTGCGTGAAAAAATAAATGAGAAGCGCGGAGAACTCAGCATTCTCAAGCAGCAGGTTGCAACGCTGCAGGTGGAGTTGGATTCAATGCGTTGAGTTTGGTGGCGCTCATAAACGGGCTCGATGCGCGCTGGCCTAAGAAGATGTGGCTTCTTTTTGCCAAGAACATCTAACAAATAACCTATAACTCCCCCCCACTTTGCGGTGAGCTTTTTTGTAAGAGTCGGCGCTGCGGGGCCGCATCGCCCTACCGTAAGGATTTCTCACTTCTTCTTCTCGATGGCGACGAGGGTGATGTCGTCCATTTGCGGGCCTTCTCCAGTGAATTGGCGGAGTTCTTCCTGCATGCGGGTGAGGACGGCTTCGGCACCGAGTGGGGCGGTGTTGCGGAAGCATTCGGACATGCGCTCCATGCCGAATTCCTCGTCATCGGAATTGACCGCCTCGCGCACGCCGTCGGTGTAGAAGAGGAGGCAATCGCCTTGGTGGAGTTCGATTTCCTGGTCTTTGGTGACGCGCTCGAAGACATCGCCTTCGTCGACGCCGAGTGCGAGGCCGGGCGAGCGCAGGAGTTCGACTTTGCCGGTTTCCTCGCGGTAGAGCAGGGCGGGGTCGTGTCCAGCGCGGGCGATGACGGCCTTGCCATTGCTTTCATCGAGGATGCAGTAGGCCATGCTGATGAACATGTCCTCGCGGATGTCGGGGAAGAGTTGGCGGTTGACGGTGGCGAGGGCAGCGGCAGGTGATGATTTTTCGCGTGCGACCGAGCGCAGGGCGCTGCGGCACATGGCCATGAGGAGTCCGGCCGGGACGCCCTTGCCCGAGACATCGGCAATGGCAACGCCGAAGCGGTTGTCGCCGAGTTCGAGATAGTCGTAGTAGTCGCCGCTGATGATGCGCGCGGGAAGGTTGGTGCCGCTGATGCGGAATCCGCCGAGCACCGGGTTTTCCTGGGGGAGGAGCACGCGTTGGACTTCGCGGGCGTTTTGCAGCTCGTTTTCCATCGCGCGTTTCTCGTGGGCCTCGCGGTGAATGCGGGCGTTGCCGATGGCGAAGGACGATTGCTCGGCGGCCGAACGAAATACCGCGAAGTCATTGCCGGTGAAGGCGCCGTCCTCGTGGCGGCGCGCGACAACGAGCACGCCAAGGTCGCGGCCGGCGTGGCGCAGTGGTGCGAGCAGCGCGGTGACGTTGTGGGTGTAGCTCAGAAACGCGTCGTGAAATGACGGATGGCTTTTCACATCATCGACCTTGATGGCTTCGCCCGCGGCGAGGCAGTGGCCGAGGATGCCTTCGTCGGCCGCGACGCGCGAAAGGCGCAGGTGGCTATCGAGGGCGCGTGGATCGCGCTCGGCTCGTTTGAGCACCTCGACCGGAACACCAATGAGCGGAGGGCAATCATCCGAAATGTAGGACGGAATGAGAAATCCGTTGCCTGCGCCGAGGAAATAGATCGCCCCGCCGCGGGCATTCACGACCTTGTCGATGCCATCGACGATGATCCGCGAAAGCACCGTGGGAGAGGGTTCGTTTTCGATCGCGAGGCCGAGTTCGTGCAGGAAGGAAAACATCCGTTGTTCCTCACCTTCGAGCTCGTTGAATTTTTTTCGGATGAGCCGGTTGCGCCGCCGTTGATTGTGAAGCGCAAAGACAAGGATCAGCGCGGCAAGCATGAACACCGCGAGCGCAATCAATGGAGAGAGTTGCAGCCCGGGAATGTTCATGAAGTCCGATTGGCTGATGATTAGGATTGTGCCTGTCGGCCGGTTTCCGGCGACTTGGCGTCATTGCCGGTTTCCTTTTCCAGCATCGAGACAACGGCGGAAAATGCCTGCTCGTTCTTTTCGTTGAGGGCGGATAGCTTGCGATGGGCTTCCAGCACATGAATCCCGCTTGCCTGCGGGTTGGTGGCAGTGGCGCTGCCAATCGGCTTGAGCTCGCCGCGAATTGCATCGAGTCGGCTTTGCCAGTCGGCCGCCGGAGGGTCGATCTCCATCAGGAAATCCAGCCCGAGGTCTTCGAGCGATTGGCGGTTGCGTTCGTCGGCACTGGCAATTTGGAGCCTGCCGTCGCCCGCTGCCGTTAGCTTCGAGGCCATGCCGGCAAGGGTGCCCATGAAGGTCGAGTCCATGCCCGTGCACGCGTCGAGATCGACAACCAGGCGTCTTTCGCCGGCACTGATTCTTTTTTCGGCATACGACTTCATCATCGGGCTGTTGCGAAAAGAACCTTTTCCATCGCAACGGATCCAACTGAAACCATCAAAGACTCCAACGATAATGGAATGATCGGCAGGCACAACAACGTGGGTGCATGGTTCATGCATCCGACGCATGAAGCTAAAATCGCCCGCGCCAAAGGTCAATCGCGCATCTTGAAAATCGCGTAGGATTGGCAAACCCGAACCACGAAAAGCACGAAATTTCTCGAAGCGATTGAGGTGGCGGGCGGGCAAGCTCGCACCACGATTTGAGCTCCAGATTGGGTGGCTCACTCACTGGTGGTGGCAAATTTCAGATTGTGGACCGCTTCCAGCGCTGGCAAGATGTCATCATGAAACTGAAGGCAATGATTCATAAGGCGGAGGAGGGCGGATTCTGGGCTGAAGTCCCGGCTCTTCCTGGTTGTTTTACCCAAGGCGAATCCCTCGAAGAGTTGGAGGCAAATCTTGCCGAAGCGATCGAAGCTTATCACGAGTGTTGAGGCATTTCGCAAAAAATTACGCGACGCGTAATTACGCTTGACGAAATTCCTGGTAGGCGTATTTTGCTTTTGGTGATCGAAAGTTTCGGCGATTCGGCGACTGAAAGCATCTATCGTGGTTTGCGAGTACGAGGCTTGCCTGGAGAAATCCAAGAGCGGGCCAGACGCAAGTTGCGGATGCTCAACCAAGCGCGAATCGTTGAAGATCTTCAGATTCCTCCAGGCAACCGACTTGAGCAATTGAAGGGGAAGCTGGCAGGATTTTGGAGCATTCGGATCAACCAGCAATGGAGGGTCATTTTCAGATGGGAAGATGGCTTGAAGCACGAAGTGAAGATTGTCGACTACCACTAAGATCATGAGCGCATCCAAATATTTGCCACTGATTCACCCGGGTGAAATTCTCTTGGAGGAATTCATCAAGCCGATGGGCTTGAGTCTTGCGTTCGTGTCTCGCTCGACGGGTATTCCTGCTTCGCGTCTTACCGAGATCACCAAGTGCAGGCGTGGACTGAGCGCCGAGACGGCCTTGCGCCTGGCAAAATTTTTCGGCACCTCGGCCGCGTTCTGGATGGGGCTGCAGTCAGAGCACGACCTTGAGCTGGCGGAAAGGACCTTAGGGGTGAAGGTTGGGCGCGAGGTGGTGCCGATGGCGTCGTGATGGGCTCGGATGTTTGAGCCTTGGCACTTCACTCCCAGAGGTACGAGTGGTGGCTTTCGATCTCGCGTCCGCCGCGTTTGAGGGTGGCCTTCCATGCGAGGACGCGGCCGCCCTTGAGGTAATCGTTGCCGGTGACGCGGAATTCCGCCTTGCCGCTGCGGTCGGATGCGGCGAAGCGTTGCCACTGTTGCTTGACCTTGCTGGCGGTGGAGCCTTGTTGGTATTCGAAAACGATTTCAATTTCACCTTTGCCTGCTCCGGCGGGATCGCTCCAATGCATGGTGTAATAATGCCCGAGGCGGTCATTGCGCTCGGCGGCGGTGAGGGCCCCGTGCAATCGGCGCAGTTTTTCCATCCGCACCATCGGCTCGTCGGTTTCGGGGGTGGAGAAATCGCGCATGAAGAACGAATCCACCTCAAGTGAACTGCGGGTGCTGCAGGCGCTCAGGCACAGGATCAGCAGCAGGCCGTACAAGCATCTCATGGCGACCATTCAAGCGGCGAAAAAAAGAAATTCAAGGCGCATTCGCCCGGCGATGTGATTTGACCTTGGCCCGCATTGTCGGCGAGAATGCGACGATGTCGTTGGATGAAGAACCGCTACCGGAGATCAAACTGGAATTCGACACGCCGCAATTCCTGCACGCGCTTTTTGCCAACGATCCGAAAAATCTCGGCTATCTCGAGTCGGTGTTGGGTGTGAAAGCGGTGACGCGCGAAGGCTGGCTGGTGCTTGCGGGCGAGCCAAGTGCCTTGGAGTCGGCGCGTGCGGCCTTTACGGATCTTGAGCAGGCGCTGCGAAAAGGCGGGCGGATCGATGCGCGCGATTTTCAACTCGCGGTCGATGTCGCAGCGCGTTCCGAAACTGTCGGAGTCAATCAACTGGCAGAGGTCAAGCTGGTCGGATCACGCGGCCGCAAGCCGGTGATGCCGAAGACTCCGTCGCAGTTGGAATACATCCGAGCGATCGAGAGCCATGATGTGGTTTTTGGTTTGGGCCCGGCGGGCACGGGCAAGACTTACCTTGCCATGGCAATGGGGCTCACGCTGCTCAAGCGGCGGATCATGCAGCGGATCGTGCTGACGCGGCCCGCGGTTGAGGCTGGTGAGGCGCTGGGTTTTTTGCCGGGCGATTTGCGCGAAAAGGTCGCGCCCTATCTGCGCCCGCTTTACGACGCGATCCACGACATGCTCGATCCGGATGAGGGTCAGCGCTATCTTGAAGAGGGCACGATTGAAATCGCCCCGCTCGCCTTCATGCGCGGGCGGACTCTGTCGCGATCGTTTGTCATTCTCGACGAGGCGCAGAACACCACGCGTGAGCAAATGTTCATGGCATTGACGCGATTGGGCGAGGACTCGAAAATGGTCATCACCGGCGACAGCTCGCAGGTTGATCTCAAGCCGGGAGTGCGTTCGGGGCTTGCTGAAGCCGAGCATGCCCTGCAGGGCGTCGAAGGAATTGCCTTTCAGCGATTTTCGCAGGCCGACATCATCCGCCACGCCGTGGTCGGCCGCATTGTGGAGGCCTACGAGCGGTACCGCGGGTGAGAGCGTGGCCTACCTGTACTTTAAAATTACTGCGAGGGAGTTGTTTCGCCATCTTTCGGTGCGAGCTCCTCAGCTTTTCTCTTCATTTCCTCGAGTTCTTTCGAGTTGGCCGTGGGAGCTGCGGGAGTGATGCCCGACGCGTTCGCCTGCGGAGCACTTGGGGCAGCCGGATTCGGCGGAGTTGGATCTGGGGCCGCAATCGGCGGGGCGCTGGCAGGCGAGGGCTCTTCGGGATCAATCACGGTGGGGATCGCGCCAGAGGGTGGTTGTTCACCAGCGCTGATGGGTGGTAGCGGCTGGGTGTCGCCCGGAAGGGGCGGGTAAAGTTGGATTTCGTTTGGGTTGATCGGGTAGCTGTCGCTGGAGTTTGCTCCGTCCGCGCTGCCCTCGACCATGACGGGTGGCACGAACCCGACTTCGCCGCTGTCCAGCTCGACCTTGAGGTAATCGCCGCTGGCGGAAATGACCTTCATCGAGGCACCGCGGCGCAGGAGCTTGTCGGCGTCGGCATCGCCTTTGGGGCGCTTGAGGTAAAATGCCGTGTTGTCCACGCAGGCTCGCACAAACTGGCCCGCACTGAAACCTTCCGTTTCAATTGAAGATGGGGTCGCGTCGGCGCCTGGTGCGCGAAGCGGGTCGGCCATGCCAAATGCGGTCGGCCCGTTGGAGGTGCCACACGCCGCAAGTCCGATGGCGGCGACGCCGGAGACCAATGCCATTTTGCTCAAATGTTTCATCGGTGCTTTTCTAACACAGCGGCCGTGGGCCAGTCAATACCGCTCATCGCGGGTATTTCACGAACATTGGGGGGCCCTTCATCAAGTGGTTGAAGCGTTTCATGCGATCTTGACCATCGGAGAATCGGCAAGCAGACTCGCCGCCGCGACATTTCCCAGTACTGCATGAACTTCAAAGCCCGCACCCTCACCGCCCTGCGCGAAGCCCGCGCCAAGAATGCCACCAAGTCGGCCCTCGTCGGCCTCGATGGATTCGTCGATACAATCGTCAAGCCAGTGGCGCAGCGCACCGGCCAGGGCGAGGCCTTCACGCCGATTGAAACGATCACCGAATTTGCGCAGCGGATTGCGGGAGCGGCGGGCAAGAGCACCAACATCGAGTTTTATCCGCTGATGGAAAAGTTGGGCGGTAATGGTCCGATCATGGCCAATGCGTTGATCGCAGCAGGAACGAAGTTGACCTATGTTGGCGCCCTTGGGCGTCCGTCGCTGCACGCGGTGTTTCACGATTTTGCCAGCAAGGCCGAAATTGTTTCGTTGTGCGAGCCGGCCATTACGACGGCGGCCGAGTTCAAGGACGGCAAGCTCATGCTGGGGCAGCTGAGTAGCCTCGACACGATTACGCTTGAGACCATCGATGCGGTGATGGGTGCGGAAAATTTTCGCAAGACCCTTGCGACTTCGGACCTCGTCGCGTTGGTAAACTGGACGATGATCCCGAACATGACCGCGATTTTTGAATCGCTCGTCAGCGAAGTCCTGCCGGCCCTGCCCGCGCGTGAGGGCCGCGTATTTTTCTTCGACCTTGCCGATCCCGAAAAGCGTTCGCGCGAGGACTTGCTTGAGGTCTTGCAACTCATTGCGCGCTTCGGTGCTTTTGGCAGCGTGACCCTTGGGTTGAACCTGAAGGAAGCGCAGCGCGTGCATGCCGAGCTCGGCTTTTCCGCGCGCGGCGAATCGGAAGACGACCTCAAGACCACCGCCGCCGATATTCGAACGAATCTCGGTCTTGCCACCGTCGTTGTGCATCCGCGCCAATCGGCGGCCTGTGCCACCGCGCAAGGCACTTCATGGGTGCCTGGGCCCTACACCGACAAGCCTCTGATCACCACCGGTGCGGGCGATCACTTCAACGCCGGATTTGTGCAAGGTCAGCTGCTTGGACTTGATCCCGAAGGTTGCCTTGCTCTGGGAGTGTGTACCAGCGGCCACTACGTGCGCACGGCGGAGAGCCCGAGTCTCGACGATCTTGATAAGTTCCTCGCGTCTTGGGAGTGAGAAACTTTTTCAGCGCAGCTGATCCAAAAACATCGCTGCGTTTTTGCGGTGCTCCGCCTGTTTGGCGGCGGGCATTTTCTCCCATGATTTTGCCATCATCGAGAGCCGCGGGTTTTTGCTGAAAAATTCCGGATGATCGGCGATGAAAGACCAGAAAAGTCCGTCCCACGTCGCGCACCAGGGGCCTTTGGAGTGGTCGGACATTTTTAGCACATAGTTCGATCCCGAGAGGTAGGGCTTGGTGGTGAATGTGCCGCCATCGGCAAACTGCGACATGCCGTAAACATTCGGGACCATCACCCAATCGTAGGCGTCGATGAAAAGTTCCATGAACCAACGGTAAACATCATCGGGCCTGATGCGGCAGAGCAGCATGAAATTGCCGAGGATCATGAGTCGCTCGATGTGGTGGCAGTAGCCATCGCGCAGGACTTGGCGGATTGCATGGTCGACGGGTGCGATGCCGGTGGTCGCGTTGTAGAATGCGCCGGGCATCGGGCGATCGAAGTTCCAAAAATTTCCATTGCGAATCGTGCGGCCGTGGTGGCGGTAGATGCCGCGCATGAATTCGCGCCAGCCGATGACTTGGCGGATGAATCCTTCGAGCGAGTTGAGCGGAATTTCGTTTGAGCGATTGGCGATGGCGAGCACGCGCGTGACGACATCGGTGGGGTCGAGCAGGCCGATGTTGAGCATCGGCGTGATTGCCGCATGATGAATGATCGCGTGGCGGGTTGAGATCGCGTCTTCGTAGGCGCCAAAGTCGGCGAAACGTTCGGCGAAAAATTGATCGAGCCATGCAAGCGAGTCGACGCGGGTGACCGGCCAGCGAAAATTTTCCGTGCTGCCGGGGTTGCGCGGGAAATGTTTTTCCACATGGGCGATCGCGTCGGCGGCCCATCGGTTGGGCACCGCGCGCGGTTCGGACGGCACTTGATGTTTGCTTGGAAGCTTCGAGCGGTTTTCGGCATCGAAGGACCACTTGCCGCCGAGTGGTGAGTCATCGTCCTCCAGCAGGATGCGCATGCGTTTGCGCTGGGCCTGATAGAAGCTGGCCATGAAGGGCTTGCGCTTGCCGGCAATGTGCGTGGCGAGGAAATCCGCAGGACTGAGAAAGTTCGGCGAATCGTGCACGCGTAGCTCCGCGTCGCGATCGCGGGCGAGGCGACGCAGGCGTTTCATTATCACATCATCCTCCGGGTCGGCGATGTGAATGACGCGGATCCCTTGCGGCAGTGATTGATCGAGCAGCTGCACGCTGCCGACCGCGGGGCCGCCGGAGTTTTCGATGTGGGACACCTGATGTCCCATGCCCATGAGCTCGGCTGCGTAGGCCTGCATCGAAGCGCGGTGGAGTACGAGCTTTTGCTTGTGAATAGCGAGCGGCCAGCGCGTGTCGTTGCCGAAGATGAGCGGGTCTTCGATGAGATAACAGTGACGCCCTTTCGCCAGCGCCGGATGATTTGCAAACAGCTGCTGCGGATGGATCAGGGCAATTTCCATGAATTTGGAAAATCAGAATACTCGCACCGATGAGAGTCCGCCGTCGGGGCGAAGGATTTGGCCGGTGATGAAGGCCGAATCGTCGGAGAGCAAGAATGCGGTAAGCTTCGCGACATCTTCGGGTCGGCCGACTTGTTGCAGCGGATGGCGTTTGGCGGCGGCTTCGCGTTTGGGCTCGGAGTTAAGCAAGGTGTTGGCGAGTGGTGTGTCGGTGAGCGAGGGCGCGATGGCGTTCACGCGGATTTTTGGAGCCAGCTCTGCGGCGAGCGAGCGGGTGAGGCCTTCGACCGCGCCTTTTGCGGCAGCGATCGATGCGTGGAAGGCCATGCCTTGCGCGACGGCGATGGTGGAGAAAAGCACGATCGATGCCGATGGTGAGGCCTTGAGCGAGGGCAGCGCCGCTTGGATCGCGGCGGCCGCGCCGACGCAGTTCGTTTGAAAGTCGTTGATGAAATCCTCGGCCGTGACGCGGTGGAAGGGTTTGAGCGTGATGCTGCCCGGGAAGTAGACTAATCCGTCGAGGACGGGTGGCAGATTTTCGAGCGCGGGGGCGGCGGCGTCGAAGGCTTGGACGGGGATGCCCATTTCCGAGAGCGGGCCAGCCTGGCGCGCGGCGGCAAAAAGCGAGTGGCCGGAGGCATGCAGGAGCCGTGCGGTGGCAAGGCCGATGCCTGAGTTGCCGCCGATCAAGAGAATGCTTTTTGGCATGTCCGAACTTGGAGCGTCCGCTGGAGGAGTGCAAGTAGCGAGAGAAGACAGAAGACGGAGAGACAGAAGAAGCTAGAAAAGAGGAAGAGGCGTTGGAGGTCGGTCTGTTTCAGCGAAACGCGGAGGGAAGCGCTGAGTTTTTTGAGGGGGGCTGGCGGGTGATCGGATGAACCAATCCCATTGGCGCCAACAGCAAAGGCGGGCCCGAAGGCCCGCCTTTGCGGTTCGAAGATGATGGAGAAGAATCAGCGCTTGCGACGGAAGAGCATCGCGGCACCGAGGAAGCCCATGATGGAAATCGAGGGTTCGGGAATGGCTACGCTAAGCCCGCTGCTAGTTGCAGCAAACACGTTGCCGTCGCTCACGAAAACATCGAATACAATGTTGCTTCCTAGCCCATCCGATGTGGTGTAGTTGGTCCAACTGTTGCCGCCATCACTTGAAATACCAAGCGCGCCACCGGCAGACGCTGAATAAATTTTGTCATCGCTAACATATACGCCATAAATGCCATTACTCAGCAGTCCGTTGGATGTATTGTAATTTGTCCAAGTGTCACCAGCATCGTTGGAGATGCCAAGGCCGCCGCCAAGCATCGCGGCATAGACATTGTTGCCGACGGCATAGACATCATAAATGTTGCCATTTGCAAGTCCATCAGACGTCGAGTAGTTGGACCAGTTGTTGCCACCATCGGTTGAGATGCTAACCCCACTGGATGTCGCAGCGTAAATGTTGCTGCCACTCACAAAGACATTGTTCACGATGTTGCTACCGAGGCCGTTATCAGTAGTGTAGTTGGTCCAACTGGCGCCACCGTTGGATGAGATGCTCAGTCCGCCACCAGTGGCTACATAGATAGCGCTCCCGCTAGCGTGCACGTTATATACGGTGTTGCTAACGAGGCCGCTGGAAGTGGTGTAATTAGTCCAGTTGGCCCCACCATTGGTCGAGATGCTGAGTCCGTTGCTCTGATGTGCCGCATAGATGTTGCTTCCACTTGCGTAGATCCCGCGCACATTGTTTACTGCGAGACCATTAGCAGTTGTATAGTTGGTCCAACTGCTACCTCCGTTTGATGAGATACTAAGCCCACCGCTGGTTCCTGCATAAATATTGCTTCCGCTGACGTAGACGCGATTCACGACGTTGTTTACCAAGCCGTTTGATGTGGTATAGTTGATGAACGATAGGCTTGCCGCCGACGCGGGTAGAATCAGCGCGCTCACCAGCAAGACGAGTCCGGCGCTCTTGGTTGAAATGAAGTGGGATTTCATGGTGGGGTAGGAATGGTTTGGGTTTTTACAAAGCAGGTGCCCCAAACTGCAACACCCTTTTACCCATCAAGCGAGCAAAATTCGCACAAAAGGCTAAAAGCACACCAAGTTCAGTTTGATTAAAAAGTGAAACGGAGAGAAAGCGACGATTTTTTGCGGGGCGCTGGCTTTCCTAGAAGGAAAAAATCTCAAGCGTGGTGAAGCAGGATCGAGTTGGCGGCAAAGTGATCCGAGAGAATGTCCGAGACGATCACGATGGGGGTGCCGGTGCGCACGAGGTTTTCCTTGAGGAGAAGTTCGGTGACGCGCTGGATGGTTTCCTCGATGTTGGAGGAGAACGCGAGTTTGATCGGGCGCACGCCGCGGGTGAGGGCCATTTTGCGGCAGACGGATTCCTTGGGGGTGACGGCGAAGAAGCCGGCGGTGCGTGGGCGGATCATGGCGACCTGATTGGCGAGTGCGCCGCGTCGGGTGAGGACCACGAGGCGGGCGTCGGGCAATGAGTCGGCAAGTGTGACGGCGGCGCGGGCGGTTTTTTGGCGTTCGTCGCGAAGCAGGACGCCTTGTCCGAAGCCGTGACCGCCGGAGCGTTCGATGCGGGTGCAAATGCGCACGAGCGCCTCGACGCAGCGCAGCGGGTAGCGGCCGACGGAGGTTTCGCCGGAGAGCATGAGCGCATCGGCTTCCTCATAGGCGGCATTCATCACATCGGTGACTTCGGCGCGGGTGGGTGTGGGTTGCTGGATCATCGATTCCAGCAGGTGGGTGGCGACGATCACGCGCGTGCCGAGGTCGTGGCAGCGTTTGATGATGCGGCGTTGAAGGATCGGAAGTTCTTCAAATTCCACTTCGGTTCCGAGGTCGCCGCGGGCGATCATGATCACATCTGCTTCGCGAATGATCGCATCGATATTGCGCACGGCTTCCTGGTCCTCGACTTTGGCGATGATTTGCGCGTCGCCTTCGAGCGACTTCATCATTTCGCGGAGTTCGCGGACGTGGGCGGCATCACGAACGAACGAGCCAGCGATGTAATCCGCCTCGCATTCCACGGCGAGCGCGAGGTCGAGGTGGTCTTTTTCGGTGAGGGCGGGGAGGTTGAGGCGCACGCCAGGAAGATTGATGTGGCGGCGTGAGCCCATGGTGCCGGGGGTTTTGACGCTGCATAGGATGCGATCGGCCTGAACCTCGTCGATATGCATGAGCAGCGCGCCGTTGTCGACCACGAGCGTGTTGCCGACCGAGACATCATTCATCAGCTCATCATAGTTCACCGTCGTGGATTTTTCCGCGCTGGCTTTGGCATCTGCCTTGCGAAACTCCACCACATCGCCCTCGGCGAGGTCGATCGGCTCGGGCAGGTCGCCAGTGCGGATCGACGGACCTGTGAGGTCGAAGAGAACGGCGACGTTGGCGTTACGCAGTTGTGACTCCTGGCGCACACGCTTCACCATCTCCCTCGCCCATTCGTGCTTCGCATGACTCATGTTGAGGCGGAAGACATTGCAGCCCGCGTCGATGAGGCTGCCGATCATGCTTTCCGATTCCGTGGCGGGGCCGAGGGTGCAGATGAGTTTGGTTTTGCGGGACATTGATTGGGAGTCTGATGTGGGAAGTCGCCAGGTGCTGTAATCTCAAAAAGGCAAAGATGGTAGCGAATTATCCCTGATCGAGGGGTTTTTCGGTATTGGCATCGATGATGGCGAAGCGTTCGCGGTTGAGGCTTGGGTCGGAGCGGAAAATCAGGCGACCCGAGTGCGAGCGCTCAAGTTCCATGAGCAACTTTGAGTCTTCGCTCTTGAAGCGGTTTAGAACATCCGAGTTCACCACGATGATGATGTCGCCAACCGTCTCACGGTGTTTTTGAATGACCGTATTGAGGCGGCGTTGGATTTCCACCGACATCGTCATGGGTGTTTTCACGCGGCCGCGGCCCTGGCAATAGGGGCAGGGTTCGTACATCGAATCGCGGAGGGATTCGTTGAGCCGCTGGCGGGTCATTTCCATCAGGCCGATGGGCGAAATCTGGAGGACCTGCGTTTTGGCTTTGTCCTTTTTGAGGCGATCCTTGATCGCCTTGTAGACCGCTTGTTGATCCTTGCGGTGGCGCATGTCGATGAAGTCGATCACGACGAGGCCACCGATGTTGCGGAGGCGGAGTTGGCGTGCGACTTCGCGTGCGGCTTCAATATTCGTCTCGAGGATCATCTTGTCGACATCCTTGGCGCCGCGGTTGCGGCCGGTGTTCACATCGACGGAGATGAGCGCTTCGGTTTCATCGATCACCACATAGCCGCCGCAGGGCAGCCAGACTTGGCGTGAGAATGCCTCGTCGATTTGTTTTTGGATGTTGATGCGTTCGAAGATCGGCTGGGTCGAAGTGGGCAGGTGGTGGATGCGGCGTTTCGCGCGGCGGGAAATTTTACCGGCGATTTCGCGGATGGCTTCGGTGGTTTGGGAGTCGTCGCAGATGACCTGATTGACTTCATCGGTGAGGAAGTCGCGAGCGGCGCGCTCGATGAGGCCGGGTTCTTGGAAGATGCAGGCGGGTGCGGGGTTGGCTTCGCGGCGGGCTTCGATTTCATCCCATTGTTCGAGGAGCATCGCGAGGTCGCGCACGAAGTGGCGGGCGCGGGTGCCTTGGGCGACGGTGCGCATGATCACGCCCATGCCTTCAGGAACCGAAAGTTTTTGGACGATTTTGCGCAGGCGCGCGCGTTCCTTCGGGTCTTCGATTTTGCGCGAGATGCCGAACTGCTCTGTGAAGGGCATGAGGACGAGGTAGCGTCCTGCGAGCGAGATGTTGGTGGTGACGCGCGGGCCCTTGGTGCCGATCGGGCCTTTGGATACCTGGATGACGATTTCCGATCCGACCGGGTAAATGTCGGGGATGTCCTTGGAGGTGATTTTTTTGACGGTTTTCTTTTTGCCTTCGCGTTGGATTTCCTCGAGGCCGGTATCGAGTGCGGCGGGGATGGCGTCCCAAAAGTGGAGGAACGCGTTTTTGTCGAGGCCGATGTCGACGAACATCGCCTTGAGGCCGGGTTCGATGTTTTTGACGCGGCCTTTGAAGATACCGCCGACGATGTTCTGGTCGCCCTCGCGTTCGACCGAATATTCTTCAAGGATGCCGTCTTCGAGAAGAGCGACGCGGCGTTCGAGTTTTTCCACGTTGATGATGAGGCTGTTGCCGCGCATGGGGTCGGGCTTGCCAATGCCGAGGAGTCTTTTGATGTGTTGGATCATGATGTTGATGGTTGAGTATTAAATGTTGGATAGGGTCCGCGGGTTGCGGGTCAGGGTTCGGTTACCGGAAGAGCCCTTGGGATAACGGTTCCCTCGGAGTCGACTTCAGGTGTGAGAGTGGGTGTGGGTGGGTTGGTGGGGTTGGGTGCGGTGTTGGATAAAATGCCGGCTTCGTCGCCAGTCTCGAATTCTTCGAGGTCGGGTTCGTTGCTGTTGGCGGGGTTGCGAATTTGGTCGAGAGCGTTTTTGGGGAGGTTGATGTTTTCGATGCGGTCGGTGTCGCCTTTGAATTCCGTTTGGGCGCGGAGCGGGAGACGTTGGTCTTTTTCATCGCCGAAGAGGCCTTTGTAAATGAGGTGGACGAGCGGCCCGCAGACGCTGCCGCCGGATCCGGCGTTTTGGGCAAGCACGCAGACGACATAGCGCGGCTCATCGTAGGGCGCGAAACTGGTGACCCATGAGTTGTTGGATTTTTTGCCGTTTTCGACGGTTTGGGCGGTGCCGGTTTTGGCGGCGACTTCGGCTTCGCTGAGGCGGACTTTGCCGGCGGTGCCGCCCGAGTTCACGGCGAGCCACATGCCTTTGCGGATGAGTTGCAGGTCGGCGGGCTTTATGCCGTCTTGGATGAGGTTGCGGACGGCTTTCGGTTTGTCGGCGATGAGGGTTTTGCCTTCTTCGGAGATGGCCGACTTGACGATGCGTGGTTGGAGGTAGGTGCCGCGGTTGGCGATGCTGGCGGTCATCGCGGCGATTTGAAGCGGGGTGGCCATCGAGTCGCCTTGGCCGATTGACAGCATGGCGGTAAGGGCGGGGGTCATGGTGGCGCCGGGGTGCGAGTTGAGCCAAGCGTCGCTGCCGGGGAGGATGCCGGGTTTTTCGCTGGGCAACTCGATGCCGGTGGCTTTACCGAGTCCGATTTTGCTGCAGCCTTCGACCATGTCGCGCCAACCGATCGAGTTGGCGAGTTTGTTGAAGTACGGGTTGCAGGATTTTTGGATTGCGCCTTGCAGGCCGATATTTCCGTGGCGGCCTTTGCTTTGATTCCAGATCCAACAGCCGATTTGATGTTTGCCGTAGGCGACATAGCCGTCGCAGGAAAACGAGCGTTCGGCTTGGCCTTGCAGTGCGCCGGCGATGGCGGTGGCAAGCTTCATGGTGGAGCCTGGCGCGTATTCAGAGATCGCGCGGTTGGTGAGTGGCGAGAGCAGCCGGTTGCTGTTGTAATTTTTCCAGCGGTCTTGCGAGATGCTGGGGATGAATGCATTGGGGTCGTAGTCGGGCACGGATGCCATGGCGAGGATCTCGCCGGTGTTGGGATCCATGATCACGCCGGCGGCGCGGCCGGCGTGGCGCAGGGCATTTTCGAGCAGCAGTTGTTTGCGGGCGTCGATGCTGAGGCGCACGGTCGCGCCGGTGCCGGGTTTCGTGTAGTCCGAGAGGCGGATGATGCGGCCTTTTTCGTTGCGGACGATTGTTTTGATGCCTTCCGGTCCGCGCAGTAGCTGATCCATGGCGGCCTCAACGCCGGCGATGCCTTTTTCACTGCCGATGAAGTGGGTGTATTTGCGTCCCTCGCTTTTTTCGATGTCGCCTTTTTCCCATTGCTTGAGATAGCCCAGCACATGGCTGGCGAGCGTGCCGAGCGGGTACTCGCGTTGCGGGCGCAGTGCGATGTGAACTCCGGGAAGCTCGATGTTGTGTTCGGCGAGTTTGGAAAACTCCTCGAAGCTGAGATCGGTGCGGTAGCGGAAGGGCACGAGGCCGCCGTGGGTGACGAAATGCGTGCGAAGCGCTGAGGCGTTGTAGTTGCGTGCGAGGTCGAGCTTGCGGAGTTGGGCGATGGTGGTTTCGTTGACGATCGCGACGATGTCTTTTGGTGCTTGTTTGGCGGCCGATTTTTTTGGCGCCGCTTGTTCGGCGAGGTAGGCCTGTTGGATTTCGGCGAGGTTGAAGGTGATTTCGTATTGGCGGCGGTTGCGTGCGAGCGGGATGCCGTTGCGGTCGGTGATCGTACCGCGGATGCCGGGTTCGCGGACGGTGACGCTTTGGTTGCCGGGGACGCGGTTGAGAAATTCGTAGCGGCGTTCGATTTGGAATTCGTGGAGCCGGTTGACAAGCACACCGAAGCCGCCGAGCACGAGTGCCGTGAGCAGGTAGATTCGGAATTTGGAAATGGTTTCCATCGGTGCGGGGTCAGCGTTGGTGCATGCGCGCGGATTCCGCATCGCCGCGGTAGTCGCAGGCGTGAGAGATCAGGCGGAGTGGCACCAGTAGCAGCGGAGCGAGGGGTGTGGTGAGGAGCGTGGTGAAGAAGATTTGGAGAAAGGTCGGGCGGTTGATTTCGAGTTCGCCGCGCATGAAGCTGATCAAGCCACACTCGAGCGTGAGGTAGAGCATCAGAGTGAGGCCGATGAGCGCGGTGGTGATGAGCCATTTGCCATCGCGTAGCAGCGCTTGGAGGGAGTGCATCAAGTAGCCTGCGGCGGCGAAGAGCAGGATCGAGTAGCCGAAGCGGAGGGATTCGGTGGGCTCGGTGTAAATGGCGGGGTCGCCCGGGTGTGGAGCGAGCGTGCATTGCGCGTCCCAGAGGAAGCCGCCGATGAAGGCGAGCAGGAGCATCAGCGGTTGGCTGGAAGTGGCCGCGCAGCAGAGGAAGGCGAGGTGGACGAGCAGGATGCGCGAGTGGTGCAGGCCCATGAATGCCGGCATGAACTGCTGGGCGGCGAATGCCGCGAGCAGGAGCAGGATGGTGGCGATGGAGAAGCGGATCACGGGTCAGGAATCGGCGGGCAGTACCACAAATACCGCGCCAAGATCCGCGAAGTTCACCGAGGGTCGGACGAGAGCTTCGGAATCCAGCGCGCCTTTTTCGACGGAGTCGATGGTTCCAAGAAGGATGTCGGCGCGGAATACTCCTCCGCGACCGGATGTGAAAACGCGTTGTCCTTGGTGGACGGCGGCGTTGGGTGAGAGGAAACGGAGGCGAAGCAAGGCCTCGCCATCGGGTGTGCCACGATGGCCGCAAAGAATGCCGACTTCGGGCGAGCCTTCGACGCGTGATGCGACTTGGCATTTCTCATCGGTGAGCAGAAGGACCGAAGAAATTTCGCCGCAGGGGTTGGTGCGATCGACGATGCCGACGAGACCATCCTTGGATAGCACCATCAGATGCTTGCGCACGCCTTCGTGGGTGCCGGCATCGATGTCGACCGTTTGCCACCAGGTGGTGGGATTGCGGCGGGTGACATGGGCGGCGATGACGTGGAAGCCGGCGGATTGTTTGAAACCGAGTGCTTTGCGCAGTTCGTTATTTTCCGTTTCGAGCGATTGGAAGCGGGATTCGATGAGCTTGAGTCGGTCGAGTTCGCTGCGGGTTTGGCGCATTTCCTGCTCGAGAGTTTTGGCGCTTTTTGCATCGCTCAGAAATTCGCGGGCGCGGGTTTCAAGTGATGAGCCTGCGCGCAGGAAGGGCGAGAGGGCGGAATAGTACGACGCTTGAATGCCGCGGACGACGCGATCGTTGCAGGTCAACGCCCAGAGGGCGCCGCCGAGGAAGAGCAGCAATGCGATGAGGTTGAGCGGCTTCATGGCCGGGTGGGATCCGAGGCGCCGCTCAGCGCTCGGAGTTGGTGACCCTCTTGAGGAGGGTGAGTTCCTGAAGGGCTTTGCCGGTGCCCTCGGCCACGGCGCTGAGGGGATCCTCGGCGATGTGGACGGGGAGGCCTGTTTCCTCTCGCAGGAGTCGGTCGAGCCCCTTGAGCAGGGCGCCGCCACCGGCGAGAACGATGCCGCGATCAACGAGGTCGGCGGCGAGTTCTGGCGGGCAGCGTTCGAGAGTGGTGCGGACTGCGTCGACAATGGCGCTGAGCGGATCGGCCATGGCTTCGCGGATTTCCTGTGAGGTGATGGTGATGGTTTTGGGCAGGCCTGCGACGAGGTCGCGGCCTTTCACATCCATGGTGAGTTCTTTGGGAAGCGGTGCGGCCGAGCCGAGGCGGATTTTGATTTCTTCGGAGGTGCGCTCGCCGATCATCAAGTTGTAGGCGCGCTTCATGTATTGGATGATCGATTCGTCGAGTTCATCGCCGGCGGTGCGAACGCTGCGGGCGTAGACGATGCCGGAGAGTGAAATGAGCGCAACTTCGGTCGTGCCGCCGCCGATGTCGACGATCATGTTGCCGGAGGCTTCCTGGACGGGGAGTCCGACGCCGATTGCGGCGGCCATCGGTTCCTCGATGAGGTAAACCTCGCGGGCGCCGGCGTTTTCGGCGGACTCGCGCACGGCGCGGCGTTCGACTTCGGTGATGCCGGACGGGATGGCGATGAGCACGCGCGGATTCGAGCGGCGGCCTTTGTTCACCTTGCGGATGAAGTGGCGGAGCATCGCTTCGGTGACTTCGAAGTCGGCGATGACACCATCCTTGAGCGGACGGATGGCAACGATGTTGCCGGGCGTGCGGCCGAGCATGCGTTTGGCGTCGTCGCCGACCGCGAGAACTTCGTTGGTGCCGGCTTTCACTGCTACGACCGAAGGTTCGCGCAGGACGATGCCGTGGTCCTTCACATTGATGAGTGTGTTGGCGGTGCCGAGGTCGATGCCGATGTCACTGGAGAACAGGCTGGAAAAAAGTTTTTTGAACATGGATGACAGGGGGAAAGGGAGCTGGTTCCCGAGGGGTGAGGGCTGAAAATGGGAGGAATGGTGGAGGCTGTGATTGAAGCGTGCCAAGCTCAGCTTTTCGCTGGGAGCGGTCAAGCCGGAATCCCGCTTGACTCGCCAAAAACCTTGGTTTTCGCGGGGTTTTACGGTATCAGCCTTTGATTTCGAGCAGCATTTGCGGGTTGTTGGGGAATTTCTTGAGGAAGAACAGCAGGCGTTCCATCGCCTCGACCGGGCGGTGGCCGGAGAGGCCGCGGCGGATGAGGTGGATCTTGTGGAGCATGTGGTCGGGGATGAGGAGCTCTTCGCGGCGGGTGCCGGATTTGAAAATATCGACAGCCGGGTAGATGTAATTTTCGGCGATCTTGCGATCGAGGACGAGCTCCATGTTGCCGGTGCCTTTGAACTCCATGAAGATTGCTTCGTCGGCGCGGGAGTTCGTTTGGATGAGGGCGGTGGCGAGGATCGTGAGCGAGCCTCCGCCGCGGGTGTTACGGGCGGCGGCGAAGAGTCGGCGCGGGATTTCGAGTGCGCCGATGGTGATGCCGCCGGAGCCGGTGCCGCGGCCGCGATTGTTCATCGTGTTGTTGTATGCGCGCGCAAGGCGGGTGATCGAGTCCATCAGCAGGAACACATCCTTGCCGGCCTCGACGAGGCGTTTGGCGCGCTCGATCGCGAGCTCGGCGATGCGGCAATGGTTGCGCGGTTGTTCGTCGTTGGAGCTTGCGTAAATTTCCGCGCCGGGAAGGGTGCGGCGAAACTCGGTGACTTCTTCCGGGCGTTCATCGACGAGCAGGACCATCAGGTGGATGGACTCGTCGTATTTTTCGCGCACCGCTTCGGCCATGTGGAGCAGCAGGGTGGTTTTGCCCGAGCGTGGTGGCGAAACGATGAGCCCGCGCTGGCCGCGACCGACGGGCGCCATGATGTCGACGACGCGCGTGGTGAATCGTTCGGGCGTGGTTTCGAAGCTGATGCGTTTGCTTGGGTTGACCGCTTTGAGTTCGTCGAAGTGCGGGAACTTCGCGGCTTCTTCGGGTGGTGTGCCGTTGACCGTGGTGATTTCGACCAGTTGGGGTCCGCGTGGGCCTTCTTGGTAGTTGCCGTGGATCCACTGGCCGAGGCGCAGGTTGTGTTTGCGGATGCTTTCGGGTGAGACGAAGACATCGTCGCGTGCTTGCTCGAAATTTTTGTGGGGCACGCGCAGGAAGCCGAAGCCTTTCGGCGCGAGTTCGAGCATGCCATCGACGGCAATTTTTGGGCCGGTGAGAGCGATCGGGCGGCGTTCTTCGAATTCGCCGTGGCGTGCTTCGTGGTGTTCGCCGCGCGGAGCATCGCCTCGGGGCGCATCGCCTTTTTGAAATGGCGCGCCGCGGCGTTTGCGTTTGTCGCGGCGGCGTTTGCTGCGGCTGTCGCGTTGTTGGCCATCGGTGCCATGGTGTGGATTTGCTTGTTCCTGGTGCCGACGATGTTCTTGAGGTGCTTGCGGAGCTGGGGTCGCTGGGGTCGCTTGAGCGGGCTCGTCGTTCGTTGCGCGCGCGGCCATCACGCGTCCGCCGCCGGGCACGCGTCCGATTTTACGCGGTTCTTCGTGAGCGGCGGGTGGCGCAGGATTTGCGGCGAGCGCTGCGGTGGAATTCGTTTCAACGGCGTCCACTTTTTTGCGGGTTGCGCGTTTCTTCGGCGCGGGCGCATCGGTGGCGACCGGATCAACCTCCGCGGCGACGTCTTTGGTTTTGACCGTCTTGGTGGCGGTCTTTTTCACCGCACGTTTGCGTGCGGGCGCTTCGGTTTCGTCAGATTGCTTTTTGCTCATCCGTGTTGAAATGGGGGAAAGGTGTTGGGTGGGTTTTACGAAGCGAGTTGATCGAGGATTTCGTCGGCGACTTCGAAGTTGGTGAAGACATTCAGCGTGTCGGGGTAGTCGTCGAGTTGATCGTGGAGTTTGATGATGCGGCGTGCGGTGTCGGCGTCGTGGACCACGCTTTGGTTTTGAGGGATTGAAATGAGTTTTTCCGAAGTGGGTTTGAGATTGGCGGCGCGCAGGGCATTGGCGACGGTGCCAAGTTCGTTGGGAGCGGTGAGGATGAGGTGATCATCGCCATCGTTTTGCACATCGTCGGCACCAGCCTCGATCGCGAGCTCCATGAGATCGGCTTCGTCGATGGCTTGCATCGAGAGACGGATTTCGCCTTTGCGATCGAATTGAAAGGCGACGCTGCCCGGAGTTGCAACGCTGCCGCCGTTTTTCGAAAAGATCGAGCGGAGGTCGGCTGCCGAGCGGTTGAGGTTGTCGGTGGCCATTTCGATGATGAAGGCGATGCCGGAGGGGCCATAGCCTTCGTAGGCGACTTCTTGGATGCCCTCGCCGCCGAGTTCGCCGCTGCCTTTTTTGATGGCGCGTTCGATGTTGTCCTTGGGCATGGATACGGCTTTCGCATTTTCGATGGCGGTGCGGAGTCGGGCGTTGGCGGCTGGGTCGCTGCCACCGGCGCGGGCGGCGAGTGCGATTTCATGCGCGCACTTGCTGAAGACCCTGCCTTTGATGGCGTCGACTCTGGCCTTGATGTGTTTGACCTTGGACCACTTGTTGTGACCGGCCATGGGGATGGTGAAATGGGGGATGAGGTGGGGGTTGTGCCAAGGGCGGGCGGAAATCGCCCATGCGCTGGCATGGCGGTTTGCAGGTTTGGGGTCCTGCGCATCAATCGGATCGGGGGCACCACGGGTGCGGATTGAGTCCGAGAAATGGAGATGGAAAACAGGCTGACAGGTGCCGCTGAGGTTTCAGCGAAGCGCACCGCTCCGTCGGTCCAACGAGAAAAACTTCGCGGATTCGGGCCGACTTGGCAATGGCAAAATTGCGGGAAATTCGGAGAGGAGCGGGTGAGCTTGAGAAAAAACTCAAGACCTCAAGACGCAAGAATCAAGAGAAGAGGGAGAGGCGGGCAGGATGCCCACGGTCCCTTGATGCAGGATGGTAGCTCTGGGGGCAAAGGTCCCTGCCGTGGAAGATGCGACGATCAGAAGGGGATGTCGTCCTCTTCTTGGAAGTCGTCGGCGGGAGCGGCGGAGGCGCCGGCGGCCTGACCTGAGCGATCGGCAGAGCTGCGGGGGGCGGAGCTGCCGGCTTTGTTGCCGCCGGAGAGGAATTGGAAGGACTCGCCAATCACCTTGAGTTTGCTGCGTTTTTGGCCAGTGGCTTTGTCGTCCCAGGTGTCGAGGTTGAGTCGGCCCTCGATGTAGATTGGGCTGCCTTTGGTGAGGTATTGCTGAACGGTTTCCGCCTGGCGGCCCCAGAGGGTGACGTCGACAAAGGTGGTTTCCTCCTGCTTGCCTTTTTGGTCATCCGTCCAAGTGCGGTTGATCGCGAGGCCGAGCTCGGCGACTGCGGTGCCGCGCGGGGTGTGGCGGAGTTCGGGATCACGGGTGAGGTTCCCGATGAGCATGACTTTGTTGAGGTTTGCCATAATGAGATAAGGGTTGGCGATGGCGTGGGAGAGGGCAAGCGAAAATTGTTCAAGAGAACAATTTTTTGGGGTCGGGATCAGGCAATCCGTTGGAAATGCTGCAAATGCACGCTGGTGTTGAGGCGCAGGCGGCTTTGAATTTTGCTGACCGTTTCGGGGCCGCCGTTGAAGGTGTAGTTCACATAGTGGCCGGATCCGAGGTGGCGGGATTCGTATGCAAACTGGCGGCGGCCGAGTTGGCTGATTTTGTCGAGTTTGACGCCTTCGGCTTCGATTTCTTTGGAGACCGAGGCGACGAGGTCATCGACGCTGCCTTCGAGGGACTTGGTGTTAAGGACGATCAGGCCCTGGTACTTGCGGCTCATGGGGAGGGGGTGGGGTTGGCTTGGACTGGTTGAAGCGGTTCGCCGCGGTGGCGAGACCTTGGGAGCGCGCAAGCTGCACGGCTTTCGCGGCCATTGCAAGCGTGTTTTGCAGTTCGGGCTGCTCGTCGGGGGCAAATTTTCCGAGCACGTGGCCAACCATGCTGTCCGGTTGGCTGGCACCGATGCCGACCTTGAGTCGGGGAAACTCTTGGGTGCCGAGGTGTTCGATGATCGATTTGATCCCGTTGTGGCCGCCGGCCGAGCCTTTTTCGCGGAAGCGGAGGGCGCCGAGCGGGAGTGCGACATCGTCGTAGACCACAAGCATTTCGGCAGGCGTCCATTTGTGAAAGGCGAGGATTGCTTGGACCGCGCGACCGCTGAGGTTCATGAAGGTTTGCGGCTTGGCGAGCAGGGGGCCGGCATCGGGCAAGCGGGCGAGGTGGGCTTGGAAGCGTGGGGCGGATTGAAATGGCGTCTGCGACTCGGCAGCGAGGCGGTCGAGGATTATGAAGCCGACATTGTGTCGGGTGTCTTCGTATTGGCGGCCGGGGTTGCCGAGGCCAACGATGAGGCGGAGGTTCATGAGGGAATGAAAGTTTCAGTCCTCGGGGAGGGTGAGGAGATTTTCGTCTTCCTCGCGGTATTGTTCGAGGAGAAATCCGTCGTTGGCGTGCCAGCGGAGCCATACCGGGTCGTTCCAGCTTGGCGGTGTTTCGTCGAGGAGGAAGGTGCGGTGTTGTTGTTCGGCGCAGAGGCGGTATTCGCCCGAGCGGACCCAGTAGCGGGTGTGGGATCCGAAGTAGATCACATCTTCGATCGTGCCTTGGAGAATGTTGTCCCAAGTGCCCGGGCTTGGTTCGTTGCGCGAGAGGATGATTTTTTCCGGGCGCAGTGAGAGGTGGATGCGGTCGCCGGGGCGGACCGGCTTGTCGTTGTCGATCATGATCGAGCCGAGCCCGGGAATGTCGGCTTTTGAAAAGCGTTCGCTGAGCGAGTCGGTGACGCGTCCTTCGAAGAAATTTGTATCGCCGATGAAGGCGGCGACAAACGAAGTACGAGGAGTCTCGTAGATCTCGGCGGGCTTGCCAGTTTGCTCGATGCGGCCGCGGTTCATGACAGCGATCGTGTCGGAGATCGACATCGCTTCGCCTTGGTCGTGGGTGACGTAGAGGAAGGTGATGCCGACTTCGTCATGGATCGCGTCGAGTTCGACGAGCAGGCGCTGACGAAGCTTCAGGTCGAGTGCGGCGAGGGGTTCGTCGAGCAGCAGGACGCGGGGTTGATTGGCGAGGGCGCGGGCGATGCCGACGCGTTGTTTTTGTCCGCCGGAGAGCAAGTGCGGTTTTTTGTCGGCGTGATCCGCGAGGTCGACAAGTTCGAGCATGCGATCGACTTGGCGTGTGATGTCGGCTTTCGAATGCTTGGCGATCTTGAGGCCGAAGGCGATGTTTTCGCGGACGCTGAGGTGGGGGAAGAGTGCGTAATTTTGGAAGACTGTGTTGAGCGGACGTTTCTCTGGCGGGAGCTCGGTGATGTCGCGTCCGTCGAGCAGGATGCGGCCTTGGTCGGGCGCTTCGAATCCGGCGGCCATGCGCAGCAGCGTGGTTTTGCCGCAACCCGAGGGGCCGAGCAGCGAGAAGGTTTTGCCATGCTCGATTTCGAGCGTCACATCATCGACCGCGGTGAACGAACCGAAGCGTTTGGTGACATTTTCGAAGCGAAGCGTACCGGGCATGGCGTCAATCGCAAGAGGCTGAAGATTTCCAGGGAAAGATCAAGCCAGTCGCCCGATCAAACGTCATTTCCCTTGGCGATCAGGTCGGCCATGTGACCGCCGCGCGCGGTGACCCACTTGCCTTTGGTGACGACCGAGGTGAAGCCGAGTCCGTTGGCGGCGGCGGCTTTGAAGACATCCCATGCCTGGCTGGCGAGGATGCCGGAAACGACCAGATCGCCATTGCGGGCAAGCGATTTGGCGATCACTGGCCATGCCTGGATGAGCACGGTGGAAAAAATGTTGGCAAGCACGACATCGTAGCCTTTCGCGCGCGGTTTCCATTTCAACACATCCTGTTCGCGGATGACGATGTCGGGCGTGTCGTTGCGTTCGGCATTGCGTTGGGCGACCGAGACCGCGAAGGGATCGAAATCGCAGGCGAAGGTTTCACCGGCACCGAGATGTTTCGCGGCAATCGCCAGCACGCCGGTGCCCGCGCCGAGGTCGGCGACGGTCCACTTGGAATTTTTTCTTTCGCGTGCGATGTCGACCAGCATCCGCAGACAGGTTGAGGTGGTGGCGTGATCTCCGGTGCCAAAGGCCATTTCCGGCGGGATCGAAATAATTTTTCGCTGCGGGTGTGATTTCCGCAGCGCGTTGATTTTTGCCGCGTCGGTTTCGGCGGTGAGCAGAATCGCATCGCGCACCTTGATGGGTCGTGGCGCGGCCGGGGGTTTTTGCCAATCGGCTTTGGCCACCTTGCGGATGCTGCCGCCGAATTGTTTGGCCACCGCTTGGGCCTGGGCCTCGGTCTCACAAAAAAGCCGCAGGCGGATTGAGCGTCCGCCCTTCACATATTCCACCACGAGGTTCGGGTTGCCGGCGAAGCGCTCTTCCCAGGCATCGAGCCATTTTTCCGCGGAAAGTTTCGACCAGACAAACATGGAGAAAATGGAGCGGGCGATGAGATTCGAACTCACGACATCCACCTTGGCAAGGTGGCGCTCTACCACTGAGCTACGCCCGCGACGCAATTTGCGTGGAGGGTTTTTGCATCGGGTCGCGGGTGCCCGCAAGCCAAAATTTGCAAAATTTCCCTGTTCCTTTGCTTGCGGGTTTGGGATTCCCTTGGTCACGCCATGTCCGACAAGCTCGCAGAGATCATCGCCACCAAGCGCTTGGAAATCGAGGCACTGATGCCTCGGGCCGCCCACTTGCGCAGCGCCGCGCTCCAGCGCAACGACTTTGGGGGATTCCGCGCCGCGATCGACCGCGGGCCGAACCGCCTCGGGGTCATTGCCGAAGTCAAGAAGGCCTCGCCATCGGTCGGGCTCATCGATCCGGATTTCGATCCGGTGCGCCAAGCGCGGCGTTATCTTGATGGTGGCGCGTCGTGCCTTTCAATCCTCACCGATGAGAAATATTTTCAAGGTTCGCTGAGTTATCTCACGCAGATTTCGCGTTTCTCCGACGCACCGCTCCTGCGCAAGGATTTCACCATTCACGAGGTGCAAATCCACGAAGCTGCGGTTTCTGGTGCCGATGCGATTTTGTTGATTGTCGCGGCGCTCGACGATGAGCACTTGCGGCGTTTGTATGACGAGGCGAAGTCGTTGATGCTCGATGTCCTCGTCGAAGTGCATGACCTTCGGGAAATGGAACGGGCGCTTGAGCTTGGTGCCGATCTGATCGGCATCAACAATCGCAACCTGAAAACCTTTGAGGTTGATCTCGCAACAACCGAGTCGCTGGCCGAGGAAGTACCCGACGAGGTGTTGCTTGTTTCCGAAAGCGGCATCAAGACGCCCGAGGATGCGATGCGCGTGCTTGAGGCGGGCGCCAATGCCGTGCTGATCGGCGAGGCTCTCATGCGCGCCAACGATCCGAGCCGCGAGGTCGAGGCGTATCTGGAGTTGGAATTGAGTTGAGGGGGCCATCCTCGTAAGTCGTGTGGCTGCAAAAAGTAGCGCCATCACCGCTACGACTCCATCAGCGTTGCTTTGCAATTTCTAAACTGCTCTAAACTCGATTCTTTCCGTATGTAGGATGTCGCCGCTCATGCTTGATAACGGTGATGCGAATCACGGACTCATCCACAACCCGAAAAAGGATTAAGTAGGGAAATCTCTTCATCAGCGCCCTTCGCGTGTCTCCACGAACACACATCCAACGGGTTGGAGTGGCTACAATGCGCAGAACCTGTCTCTCAAATTCGTTGATGAAATCGTCACCCAGATTATGAGATCGCTCGTTGTAGAAATCCCGGATTTCCGCAAGTTCGGATTCAATCGCTGGGTGATATTCAACCCTCATTGCCTCAAGCGTCGCATCAGGTCCTGATGGGAAACCGCAGCGACTTGGCCACGCTCGATTTCTTGGTCTCTATTTTCAGCAAGATCCAATGAAGCTTGGTCATCGAGATCGACGGACAGTTCGAAAGGATCCTCGATGCTTTCCCACAAGGAGGCTGCAAGCAGGGCACGCTCCCGAGTGGGCAGCTTCAGTGCTTCGGGGGCAATTTGATCAATGCTCATAAATCCACAATATCACGGAAAACAGATCGGCAAAGCCTGAATTTTCCGATCCCAAAGAGCGAGCCTCGCCTCAACCATCCCGCCGCAGCAAATTCCATGCGGTGGGGATCAGAATTGTGACAAGATGGCCGTGGTTTTTTGATTGACGGATTACCACAAATTCAATGTCCTTACTAAAGCAATAAGGCCGCATTCGGTTATAGCGTCCTAAAAGCTGCTTCATCCCACAATCAATAAACAGTTATGAAATCAAAAATCTACATGATGGCCCCTCTTGCCTTCTTTATGGCAAGCTGTGCTTCAATCGTATCAAAGTCAGAATATCCCGTGTCCTTAACCAGTTCACCAGCAGGTGTTAAAGTGTTGGTGAAAAAGAATGGCATGGTTATCCATCAAGGGGTTACCCCATCCATGGTTACACTTTCTGCCAGAGGAGGCTTTTTCTCGCCGGCTAAATATCAAGTTGAATTCAGCAAAAAAGGAGGCTCTACGCAAACTGTGCCCCTCACAGCCGATATTGATGGCTGGTATTTTGGGAACCTTCTTTTTGGGGGCTTGATCGGAATTCTGATTGTGGATCCGGCTACCGGCGCAATGTGGAAACTGCCTGAAAACGTGAATACGACGTGGACGACGCTAGCTTCCGTCACTAGTGAAAATGGCAAGACGCTTAACATCGTCGATCGATCCTCCGTGCCTGCCGATTTGGAAAGTCAACTCATTGCACTTCGCTAACTTCAGCCAGCAAGAAAGATGGAAGTATTATCCAAGCTTAAGTTTTTCGCGCCGCTTCTTTTGGCTGTGGGGCTTTCCTCTTGTGCTGCAAACAAGCTTACGCCGGGTCCGCTTTTTTCAAAGCCCCCTGCAAAGGGTTTGTCTGCAGCCAGTGAGTTTTCCGTCGGTGACGGTGTTCTTATGAAAAAGTTTGTATATCCAGCAGGGATATATCAACCGATACATGAGGATTCTAAGGCGCATTACTATGCTCCACCAGGAGAACAAATTGGAGTCAAGGATACTGGCATGAGTTTGGGTACTCAAGGAGGTATCTATTGGGAAAAAGGCTTGCCCGCTCCTCGCAAGGTCTATTTTACAGGCAATTTCGGCATCAAGCTCCCATGGGACAAAGCCGACATGCCCGTATCTGTGATACGATGAGCTTACCAGTTTAGTGCCTACAAATTAGCAAAATTGAACGCCTTGGTGCAGCCTTGCATCAGGGCGTTTCACTTTTAACAATTTCGTCTAAAACCTTTTCAGCTCCCCTTTTGCAAGAGGTTCCAAGCAGTGACGAGCGCCTTGAGTCCGGCCATTTCGATGGAGGGATCGACACCGGCGCCCCAGAGCAGGCGGCCGTCTTCGTGCTGGACCTGGACATAGGCCGCGGCGTTGGCATCGGATCCGCCGCGTATGGCGTGCGAGCGGTAGTCGGTGACCTTGAAGTTCTTGAGTCCGATGTTTTCCAGCGCATGGACGAAGGCATTGATCGGCCCGTTGCCGGTGCCGACGGATTGGCGCGACTCGCCATTAAGTACGATGGTCGTCGTACATTGCACTTGGCCGCGCTCGCCGACATGGTGGACGAGTTCGTATTCGGTGACATCGAGCGGGCTGGAAACATTGACGAATTCGCGGAGGAAGGCCTCGCGGATTTCATCGAGCGACAGCTCGCGGCCGAGTTCGTCGGCGAGATCGTAGATGCGTTTGCCAACCTGCGGGTGCATGGTTTTGGGCAGATCGAAGCCGTGCTCGCGGTCGAGCACATAGGCGACGCCGCCTTTGCCCGATTGGGAATTGATGCGGATGATCGCTTCGTACGAGCGTCCGATGTCTTGCGGGTCGATGGTGAGATAGGGCACGCCCCAAGGGATGTGGGGATCCTTGGCAACTTCGCGTGTACGGCGGTCGAGACCTTTTTTGATCGCATCCTGATGCGAGCCGGAAAATGCGGTGAAGACCAGCTCGCCGGCATAGGGTTGACGCTCCGGCACGGGCAGGCGCGTGACGCGTTCATAGACGGCGCGGATGGTCGAGAGGTTCGAGAAATCCAGCCCGGTGGCGATGCCGTGGCTGTTCATGTTGAGAGCGACCGTGACGATATCGAGGTTGCCGGTGCGTTCGCCATTGCCGAAGAGAGTGCCTTCGACACGGTTAGCGCCGGCCATCAAGCCAAGCTCGGTGGCAGCGACGCCGGTGCCGCGATCGTTGTGCGTGTGCAGTGAAACAATGACCGAATCGCGGCGCGGCAGGTGGCGGCACATCCATTCGATCATGTCGGCATGAATGTTGGGAGTGGCCCACTGGACGGTGTCCGGCAGGTTGATGATCATTTTTTTCTCTGGTGTCGGTTGCCAGATGTCGATCACGCCCGCGCAGCATTCGAGTGCGAAGTCGAGTTCGGTGTCGGAGAATGATTCCGGCGAGTACTGCAAGACCACCTCGGTGTTCGGAATCGTCGGCGCGAGTTCTTTCACGAGGCGCGCACCTTCGAGCGCGATGTCGCGGATCGATTCGCGGGTGGCATCGCCAAAGGTGACGCGGCGCTGCAGTGGTGAGGTCGAGTTGTAAATGTGCACGATCGCGCGCTTGGCTCCATCGATCGCCTCGAAGGTCTTGCGGATCAGGTGGTCGCGGGTCTGCACCAGCACCTGGATGGTGACATCGTCGGGGATGCGATTTTCATCGATCAGGCGGCGCAGGAAATTGAATTCCGTATCGGCGGCCGATGGGAAACCGACCTCGATTTGTTTGAAGCCGACACCAACCAGCAGGTCGAAGAACTCGAGTTTTTCCTCCACCGACATCGGCTGTGGCAAGGCCTGATTGCCATCGCGAAGGTCGACCGAACACCACTCGGGTGCGCGGTTGATCACCTTGTCCGGCCAGGTGCGGTCGGGCAGGTCGATCGGCGGAAAGGGCCGATATTTTTTGAGCGAGGCGGGTTGCATGGAGGCGGGTTGATAAAGATGAGGAGGAAAATTTTAGGCCGTGAATGCGCCCAGAGGATGGGCGGGCCGGAGACGAAATGTGAAGCAGGAAAAAGTCAACGGGCGGCCAACCCTAGAAGCAGGGGGCGCAGGAGATTGCCGTTGGGGAGGTGGTTCACGGCCCAAGGCTACCAGCGGCCGCCTGCGGGTCAAACCGGAAAAGTGGGCGCACCCATGCAAGATGTTTCCAATACGCTGCGCTGGGCCGCTTGCTTGTTGGCCGCGCATGGCACAGGATCCCCGCACTTCATTTCATGCGAGTCGCCGTTCTCAACATCGTCGGGCTTTCAAAGTCGCTGCTTGGCGACCACACGCCAGGGCTTGCCGCGTTTGCCCGCAGGCGCGGCGTCCAATCCTACGCGCCGGCATTTCCAGCGGTCACCTGCACCGCGCAGTCGGCCATCACCACCGGCGAATCAGTCGCCGCACACGGCATCGTGGCCAACGGATGGTACGACCGAGAGTCGGCCGAGCCGCGCTTCTGGAAGCAAAGCAATCACCTCGTGCGCGGCGAAAAAATTTGGGATCAACTACGCCGCGAGGTGCCGGGCTTCACCTGCGCGAAACTTTTTTGGTGGTACAACATGCACGCGTCGGTGGATTTCTCCATCACGCCCAGACCGCTTTATCCAGCCGATGGACGCAAGGTCTTCGACATCCACACGCAGCCGATGCTGCTGCGCGACGAACTCAAGCGCGACCTCGGCGATTTTCCGTTTCCCTCGTTTTGGGGTCCGGCGGCGGGCATCGCCTCATCCGAATGGATCGCCTCATCCGCGAAGTGGATCGAAGAAAAACATGCGCCAACGCTGAGCATGGTTTACCTGCCGCATTTGGATTACTCGCTGCAAAAGTTCGGGCCGCAGGCGCCAGAGATTACTCGCGAGTTGGAAAAAATTGACCGAGTCGCAAGCGACCTGATCGCGTTCTACGAAGAGCGTGGCGTGCGGGTGCTGGTGCTCTCGGAGTACGGAATTTCGGCGGTCAGCCGCCCGGTGCATCTCAACCGCTTGTTTCGTGAGAAAGGTTGGCTTTCGATCAAAGACGAACTTGGGCGTGAAACACTCGACTGCGGCGGATCGCGCGCGTTTGCGATCGCCGATCATCAGGTCGCGCATGTTTATGTGAACGATCCAAAGATTCGCGACGATGTGCGCGCTTTGCTTGAGCAAACAACCGGTGTGGAAGAAGTGCGCGTGCCACAGGAGATTTGGGGCGCGGGCATTGCCAGCGAGCGGGCAGGGGACTTTATCGCGGTCGCCGCGCCCGACTCGTGGTTCACTTATTATTTCTGGAATGATGACAAGCTCGCGCCCGACTACGCGCGCAGCATCGACATCCACCGCAAGCCGGGCTACGACCCCTGCGAACTTTTCATCGACCCGCAACTGTTCTTTCCAAAACTCAAAATTGCCGGATTTCTTCTAAAGAAAAAAATCGGCCTGCGCGGTCTGCTCGATGTGATCCCGCTCGTGGCCGACTGCGTGAAAGGTTCGCATGGCCGCGACAAGGTCCCAGCCAACGAATCCCCTATCCTGATGGGTGCCGGTTCCGTCATCGCGTGCGCACAGGACATTCACCGGGTCATCATCGATGCCGTGAAAAGAGCATAGTTTGTCATGGGCGGCGGCTCATGGCCAAACATGCGTGCAAATTTATCATTTCACACACGGCGTGATCGTGCTTGGATGCGGTAATGACCCATGCCAGCAAAATCACGGTCGGCCGGATCGTGTTGATCCCGGTGTTTGCGGCGCTCGCATGGAGCTATGGTCAATCCACACGCGATGGAACGGCCGACGAGTCGCTGCGCTGGTGGGCGCTCGCGGTTTTCATCATTGCCGCAAGCAGCGACGGCATCGATGGCTGGGTCGCACGGCGCTTCAACCAGAAATCCGATTTTGGCGCCTTCATCGATCCCATCGCCGACAAGGGCCTGATGCTGACCGGCGTGGTGATGGCGGGTTTGTTTGATTGGGGCGATGCCGGATGGCGTTTGCCGCTTTGGTATGTGGCTTTGGTGTTTTTGCGCGAAGCGGTGATCCTTGGCGGCATCGGGGTGCTTTGGTCGAAGCATCGCCATGTGAAAATGGACCCGCATTGGACCAGCAAGCTCTGCACGGTTTTGCAAATGTTTGCGCTTGGCTGGGTGATGCTGCGAGTGCCCTTGTTTTCGCCCGCGCTCGCCTGCATTCCCGCAGCGCTGCTCACGCTTTGGTCGGGCATTGAATATTTTCGTCAAGGCCAGCGGATCTTGCGGTCCGCCGGAAGGGCTCATTGAGCGCTTGGCGTGATCCAGATGTTGCGAAACTGGATCGCATTGCCGTGGTCCTGCAGGCGGAGCGGACGCTCGTCGCGCGGCTCGTTGAGGCGCTGGTCAAGGGCATGGGCGGTGGCGTGTGGGATCGGTTCGTCGCGATGGATCACGATGCCATTGAAACGCACGGTGATGCGCGGCGGTGAAATTTTCTCGCCGTTTTTCCACACGGCTGCGGTGTAATCGATGTCGTAGGTTTGCCATTCCATCGGCGGTTGGCAGGCGTTGACCTTCGGCGGCAGTGTTTTGTAAAGCGCGCCGCATTCGTTCCAGAGCCCCTGCGTGCCGTACGAATTGAGCAACTGCACTTCGTAGGAATCCTGCAGGAAAACCCCGCTGTTGCCGCGCGCCTGTCCGGCCAAGCCCGGCTCGACCGGATAGCGGAACTCGAGGTGCACGCGGCAGCTGCCGAACTTGCGTTTGGTAAAGATGTCGCCGCCGATTTTTTTCGCGCGCTCTTCGTCGTTCTTTGCGCTGCGGACTTCCATCGCATCGCCTTCAACCCGGTGCCAGCTCACCGCGCCGCCATCGGCGTGCTGCCATTCGTCGAAATTTTTGCCATCAAACAAAACGATCGCGCCCGCGGGAGCTTTTGCTCCGAGGCTTGGCGACGAGCGGACCACGCGCTTGAGCTCGAAGCGCGCTTCGCCGCCATGACCGCTGCCCTTTCCGCGCATGCCGTCCTTCGATACCTCGCCATTCCAACCATTTCCTTCAAAGCGGATCACTCCGTCGACAAGCCGGCCGGTGCCTTCAAAATAAATGTCCGCGCGTGCGTCATGCTGCTGGAAAAACCGGATGAGATATTCCCCCTCGCGGACGTTGATGACCTGCGCGGCAAGCGGCGGGTTGATGTCGAAATAATGTTTCTCCGGCGCATCGATCCAGCGGCCTTCGTAATCACCCATCAAAAACAGATCGGCGTCGGCCACCTGAGTCCAGTCGGGCGAATGCCCGCCAGCCGCAAGAGAATCCGTGGCAACAAAAACACTCATGGCGATGACGCGAGATATAACGACAAACGAGCCGCGCATGGCTGTTTCTCCGCAATTCGCATCGAAATGGCAAGTGGTCTGTGGCGACGTGTGGAGGGATGAAGCAAAAACCGGGGGAATGGCAATGCAACCGGGCGCCCGCTCAAGCTTGCTTGCGTCGGTAAAACAGTATCTTGGGCTCCCCGTCCGTCGTGTAGACATCGCTGAGGTCCGTCATGCGCATCAGGATCCACGGCTGCGCGAAATTCACTCCGTTTTTCGTGAAGCAGATGTTATCGGCGATGTAGACCGCGGAATGGATCACTTCGCCCGCTTGGTTGGTGATGAATACGAGGTCTCCGCAGCTCGATGGTTGGCCGATCGGGTAATAGTTTTCCTTGATTTGATTGCTGGCAAACGCGTTGTCCCGCAGGCGGTCGTCGGGTTTGTTGTTGAAAAAGTTCAGCGCAGTCCAGTGGCAGTCGCTTGCGATTTTTCCCGCCTCATCCGGATAAGGAAAAGTGTAGAGCCGCTGGCGTGCGAAGTCCGGCAGCAGGTAGAGCAGGCTGATCGATCCGCCTTCCGGCTCCCTGCGCAGCGACTCCAGCAGCGGCCGCAGATCCTTGCGGCTCACGCCCGGCATGTTGCCCCAGTAGCCCAAGAGCGCGTCGATGTTGGAATTTCCATCCACCTTCAAACGCGCCAGCACCGCGCATTGAGAGGTCAGCACGCGAAGCAGGCCTTGCCGCTCGGTCGCATCGGACAGCCCGCGCAGGACGATCTCGGGATCGCTGAAGTAGAAATGCCCCGCCCGTTCGTACACCAGCTTGCTCACCTGATCCCGCGCGGCGGACGAAATGCCACCAGTCGCCAGCAAAGCATCGAGCCTGGATGGCACAAAGTGGTAGGCATTTGCCATGTAACGATTCTCCGGCCATTGCGCCAGATACGAATAAAGCTTCTCGCGGCCACTGCGGGAAAGCCCCATCACCACCTCGTCGGTGGGGCTCAAGATCACTCCCGTGGCGCTGCTTTGCACTCGGTCGGGTTGCAGCGAGGCGTCAATCAATTCACCGCTCAGCCCGCTCTTCGCCAGCAACTCGCGCACGCCTCCCAATCCGATTCCGTTGAATGTCCAACGGGTTTGCCGGTTGTTGGTGGCTTCAAATGAAACATATTCATCCGGCTGCTCGATGTCGATGTCTTGGACGATCAACTCGCCCCACGGCATGGAGCGCTTGGCCGCCGATTTCGCTGCCGAGTCCATTGCGGCAGATTGATCTTCGGCGGAAGCCGCCCGCTCCGAACGCGATGGCCCGCTCCACCTGCCCAACAACGCGGCCGCCGCCATTAGGCTGACAAGCAACACGGACAAACCCATCGGCGTGAAACGGATCAACGACTTCGAAGATTGTTGTAAAAGGTCCGGACGGTCCGGCGAAGGATTCATGGATGGCAGTAGGCGGGGAATGACCAACTGTCCAGCAGGGCTTCAATGAAATTTGTTTCATTTGAGTGCCCATGAAACAAATCCGCGACCAATCGTAGCCGGAAAAGCAGATGGATTGATTCTTTTCATGCGTCATCAACCCAAAATGTCGGTGGGAACTTTGAGGCATCAACTTGGTTGAATACGCCTTGCATTTTTGCAACAATCTCCCCCGAAGCACTTGAATAGGCTAAGGTCGTCGTCCGTTTCCTTTGCTTCCAAAAACCTCCACCAACTAAAAAAATCCCATGAGCACCGAGTTTTTTCCCGGCATCCCGAAAATCGCTTACGAGGGCCCCAAATCGAAAAACCCCTTTGCCTTCAAACACTACAATCCCGACGAACTCGTCGAGGGAAAGTCGATGCGCGCTCACCTGCGTTTTGCCGCCGCCTATTGGCATGTCATGCGCAACCCGCTCGCCGATCCCTTCGGTGGAGGCACCGCTCTCATGCCGTGGGACGATGGGTCAAATTCTGTCGCCAATGCCCAAAAGCGCGTGCGCGTCTTTTTCGAATTTCTTGAGAAGATCGACATCGATTTTTACTGCTTCCACGACCGCGATGTGGCGCCTGAGCTCGACACATTGGCCGAGTCGAACGCCGCGCTCGACGCGGTCGCAGTCACGCTGGCCGAGGAGCAGCAACGCACCGGCAAGAAACTTCTCTGGGGCACCGCCTGTCTTTTCGCGCACCCCCGCTATGCTCAAGGTGCCGCGACTTCGCCGAGCCTCCCTGTTTATGCCTACGCCGCCGCGCAGGTCAAAAAGGCCATTGCGCTGACCAAGCAACTCGGCGGGGGAGGGTATGTTTTTTGGGGCGGACGCGAAGGCTACGCGTCGCTTTGGAACACCGACATGAAGCACGAGCTCGACCAACTCGCGGCCTTCTTTCACATGGCGGTGGCTTGGAAAAAAGAAATCGGCTTCGAAGGCCCCTTCTGGATCGAACCAAAACCCCGCGAGCCTTCGACGCACCAATACGATTCGGATGCGGCGGCTTGCCTCAATTTCCTGCGCGAATACGGCCTGCTCGACGAGTTCGCGCTCAACATCGAAACCAATCACGCCACCCTCGCGGGTCACACGATGCGCCACGAGCTCACTGTCGCCGCGAATGCCGGCAAGCTCGGCTCGGTCGATGCCAACCGCGGCGATGAACTCATCGGCTGGGACACCGACCAGTTTCCGACCGACATCCGCCTTGCGACCGAGGTCATGCTCGTCATCCTCGGCATGGGCGGCCTGACCAAAGGCGGATTGAACTTCGACGCCAAGCGCCGCCGCGAATCGCACGATCCTGCTGATCTCTTCCACGCACACATTGGCGGCATGGATGCCTTTGCGCGCGGACTGAAAATCGCTGCCGCGATACGCGACGATGGACGCATCGGGGAATTTGTAAAAAACCGCTACTCGAGTTGGGATTCCGACCTAGGCAAAAAGGTGCTCGCGGGCAAAACCAGTTTTTCCGAACTCGAAAAAATCGCGCTCGCGCAACCCGCGCCGATCCTCTCCAGCGGCGGCCAGGAATACCTCGAAAACATCGTCAACGAACTCCTGTGATCACGCTCGGCATCGATTGCGGCACGCAGAGTCTGAAAACCGTCGCGCTCGACGGCGATTCAGGAAAAATTGTGGCCTCTGCCAGCAAGCCCTACGGGCTCATCGAAGGATTGCCCGCCGGGCATGCCGAGCAGGATCCGGGCATTTGGTGGGACGCCTTGTGCGAAACGGTTTCCAAGGTCCTCAGCGATCTCGGATCCAGAAAATCCGAGGTCGGTGGAATTGGTGTTTCCGGTCAGCAACACGGCTTTGTGCCGCTCGATGCGAACTTCGAGGTCATCCGACCCGCCAAACTCTGGTGCGACACATCGACCACTTCGCAATGCGATGAAATGCGCATTAAACTCGGCGGGCGCGAATCAACCATCGAGCTTGCAGGAAACGACATCCTTCCGGGATTCACCGCGCCGAAAATCCTTTGGCTCAAACAAAACGAGCCTGCGAATTTTCAGCGCCTCGCCCATGTCGCCCTGCCGCATGATTTTCTCAATCTCAAGCTCACCGGCGCGCTGCGCATGGAATTCGGCGATGCCTCGGGCACGGCCTTGATGGACGTCCGCTCGCGCACTTGGTGCAGAAAAATTTGCGATGTCATCGATCCTCGTTTGATGGAAATGCTGCCACCGCTCGGCTCCTCGCTGGAGCCTGCGGGAATCCTTCGCGCCGAACTCGCGGCGGAGTGGGGATTGCCCTCAAATGTCATCGTCTCCTCCGGTGGCGGCGACAACATGATGGCCGCCATCGGCACTGGAAACACCCGACCGGGAATTGTCACCGCCAGCCTCGGAACCAGCGGCACGATTTTCGCCTGCGCCGACAAGCCGGTCATCGACCCGCAAGGCGAGATCGCCGCCTTCTGCGACAGCGCCGACCACTGGATGCCGCTTCTTTGCACGATGAATGTCACCGTCGCCACCGAGGCATTTCGCAACCTTTTTGCTTGGGATCATGCCAAGATGGACGAGGCAATTTCCAGTATTCCATCAGGTGCCGATGGGCTTCTATTCCTTCCCTACCTGCAAGGCGAGCGCACTCCGAACTTGCCGCACGGTTGCGGCGTTTTGCATGGCATGACGACTTCCAACCTCACGCCTGCCCACATGGCACGCGCGGCGATGGAGGGGGTGACCCTCGGCATGTCCTATGGTCTGCGCCGTATGGAATCCCTCGGTCTTAAGCCGTCAGAAATCCGTCTCACCGGTGGCGGCAGCCAAAGCCCGGTCTGGCGCCAAATCCTCGCTGATGTTTTTGGCTATCCGGTGGTCACAATGGAGAGTGCCGAAGGCGCAGCGCTTGGTGCTGCCATCCAAGCTCTGCATGCGGCCACGCCGGGTTCCTCGCTCGACGAGCTCGCCGCGCATTGCAGTCCGGTGAGAGAAGGCAGCCGCCTTGAACCCCAATGCGCCGATTTTTACGCGGGCCTTCTTGAAAAGCAAAATTCGCTGCGCGAAAAAACAATGAGGTAGTTTTGAGGAAAGAATCCCTCTCGTTTCAGCTCAGGCTGCGATCCGCTTCATGGCGCATGTCGCGCGCCGTGCCGAGAAACACCGCGTCTTCGCCGACATTGACCGCAAGGTCGCCGACGCGCTCAAGCGAGCGAAGAACGAGAATCAAGTGCAGGTAGTCCTGGCTGCGACCTTCGGATTGTTCGATGCGCGAGGCAAAGGTCGCCGAGGCCTCCTTGTAAACGCGGTCGAGTTCCTTGTCGCGGGCGTGCAGCGAGGCGCCGAGGGCGGAATCCTGTTCCGAATAGGAAGCAATCGCGTCGCGCAGCAATTGATCGGCCAGCGTGTAGACCGGCTCGATGAGGGTTGCGTCCTGAAGCTCCTGGCTCGAGCTGATTTTTTTCGCGCGCTTGGCGATGTTGGTCGCATGATCCGAAATGCGCTCAAGGTTCATCGAGATTTTCATCGAGGAAACGACCAAGCGCAGGTCGCTTGCCATGGGATGAAAGCGCACCAGCATCTCCATGCCGAGCTTGTCGATGTGCCGCTCGTGTTCGTCGACCTCGTCGTCGTCGGCGATCACCGCGTTGGCTAGCTCGATGTTGCGTTGCAACAAGGCCCGAATCGCCCTCTCAAGGTTGTGACGGGCCTTGCCGGCCATGGATATCACTTCGGCGCGAAGGGAAGTGATCGCTTGGTCAAAGTCGTGGAGGATGTGGGGGCTTTGCATGATGAGGATGCGTGTGTGTATATCCATCTATTGGATGAATCTAGCATGCAGGCATTTTGCAGGCCAATGATCCAATGTGGCAAGAACGACACATTTGGTTAGATTTTTGGCAAATCAAGGCTGAATTGTGACGGCGATCTGCTTACTTGTCACATTCAGCGAATCGCTTTGTGACAATTTTGTCACAAAGCATTCCTTCTTACCCCCCTCCCAACCCATCTAAGCCATCAATCGTGCAGCCGCACTGTCAGCTTGTGACGGATTCGTCACGAAAATCGACTTCGCTCCCCACGGAGCCAAGCCGTAAGCCACAAGCGGCTGCCGAAACCATAACCAAATAAAAACAGCCATGAAAAGAATGCACAAGACCCTGATCGCCACCGCTCTGCTCTGCGGAGCTCAGGCGCAAGCGGCCAACGAAAACGCCACCGGCCTGCTGGTCGGCAAACTCGTCGGCGAAACCCCGATGGACCAAGCCTGGTCGGCCTTCAACCTCTACAAGGACGAGGCCAACCCGATTCTCCAGGAGTTCTCGCTCCAAGGGCGTCTGCAACTTCAAACCATTTACGGCGAAGCCGGCGGTGACAGCTTCAACACTTCGGACTACAAAGATGCGGGCAACGACGAAAGCGTCTGGGGCAATGACATCGAGGCCCGCCGCGCTCGCATCGGCTTCAAATCGAAGTGGCTCCAAAACTGGAAGTTCGACGGACTCATCAATGTCGATCTCGACGGCAAAGACGGCGCGGACAGCTCCGACAAAAATTACTACAAGGATCTCTATGAGCTCTTTGTGAGCTACGCCCCAGCCGACACATTCAACGTGTCCGCTGGTAAGACCAAGACCCGCTTCTCCCGTGAGCAGGAAATTTCCTCGAACAATATCCTCACCATCGAGCGCAGCTTGCTCGCCAACACCATGTTCCCCGGTGAGCTCACCGGTATCTGGACCAGCGGCAAGGGCGTTCAGGAATACTGGCTCTACGAACTCGGCGTCTACGGCAGCGACCGCCAACGCGAGTTTTCTACATTCGATCAAGGCGCCATCGTGCTCGGCAAGGTCGGCTACGACTACTCGTCGCAGTCAGGCCTCGACTCGGCCATCGCCTCGATCCACTACATGCACAATACGGAGCCGGGTTTCCGTGAATTTAGTGAGGACAACTTTAGCCCTACCGCATCCCCGCTCTTCACCGATTCTATCGCGCTCACCAATGACATCAACCACGGGCGCTATGGCCTGACTACCGAGTTGCTTTATGGTTTCGGCTACGATGGGGAATATGAGCAAAGGGGCGAAATTAAAGACAAGCCCCAATCCGATGTTTTCGGCATCACCATTATTCCATCCTATTTTATTGCTGATGGACTTCAACTCGTCGGCCGCCTGCAAATCGCCACCAGCGAAGATGGGGACGGACTTCAAGTGCCCTCACGCTATGAGCGCCTTGCCAAAGACGGCAAAGACGATGCAGGAAAAGGCAACACCTATGTCTCGACCTACCTCGGTCTCAACTACTACATGTACGGCCACAAGCTCAAGCTCATGAACGGCATCGAGTACTCCGACATGGGTGGTGGCGACTATGATGGCTACACCCTGATGAGCGGCCTTCGTTTCTCGTTCTAAGCCAAAAATCTCCCAATACACAATACAATGAAAGCCATACACACACTGATTGCGTCCGCCGCCCTGGTTTCCATGGCCGGAGCTCAAACGCTCAGCATCAAGGGTAGCGATACCCTCGGCGCCAAGCTCGTCCCGCAACTTGCCGAGTCCTTCAAGGCCGCCGGCAACAAGGGAGTGAAGTTCGAAATCGCTGCGGAAGGTTCGACCACCGCGTTCCCGGCCCTCGCCAACGGCACTGCCCAGATCGGCATGTCCTCGCGCAAGGTCAAGGACGACGAGCGCACCTTCTGCCGCACCAAGGGCGTTTACCTCAAGGAACACCCGATTTGCCACGACATGCTCTGCGTGATCGTGAACAAGAACTCGCCGGTCTCGAGCCTCACCAAGGCACAGGTCGCCAAGATCTTCACCGGTCAGATCAAGGACTGGTCGGAAATCGGCGGCGCCCCGGGCCCGATCTCGATCTACACCCGCAACACCTCTTCGGGCACCTACAAGGATTGGCAGAAGCTCGCCATGGGCGGACGCGACTACCCGTCCACATCGCTCAAGATGGCAGGCAACGAGCAGATCGCGCAGGAAGTGGCCAAGAACAAGAACGGCATCGGTTATGTCGGCCTTGCTTATTCCAAGACCCCGGGCACCAAGACCGTCACCATCGACGGTGTCGAGCCGGTTGCCGCAAACGCGAAGAAATTCGCCTATGCCCGCCTCTGCTACCTGTACGCTCCAGACAAGCCGACCGCCGAAGCTCAGGCTTTCCTGGACTTCATCAAGTCATCGGCTGGACAGGCCATCGTGCAGAAGGTCGGATTTATTCCTAACTGATTTATAGTCAACGGTTATTGGTTACCGGTTGCTTAATTGACGGGCATCGTTGCAGTTCCAGCGATGCCCGTTTCATTTGCTTGCCGAAAGCCGCCATCCGCGCTCCACTTCGCCAGCCCTGCATGGTTTCCCCCAATCCACCCTCCGAGCCCAGCGGCCATCGCTTCCAACGGCGGGGTTTTTCCTTTGAGCGCGCGATCCGGTTTTTCTTCGCATCGAATGCCGGACTCACGATTTTCATTCTTCTTCTGATCATTGTTTTCCTCCTCCGCGAGGGCCTGGGCTTCTTTCCAGGTTACCGCCGCGAGTTGGAAGTCTACCGCATCGCAGGCCTCGAGTTTGTCGACATCTCGCGCAAAAACCTCAGCGCCCACGAGCAGGTCACCAGCCTTCTCAACCGTGCCTATCAGGCCGAGATCAATGGCAAATGCCTTGCCGAATTGCGACGCTCGCAAGAAGCCTCCGCGCTCTACAACAGCTTCAGCGAACAAGTCGGCCCGACCCGCGATCTGATTCTCAACAATCCCGCTGCCGCAACCGGTGGCGATGACGGCATGCTCGCCGTCCTGCGCACCAACTACGAGGCCCAGCGCGCCAAGGCCCTCACCAATCTTCCCGCCACCCCGCACCTCAGCGCGGCCGAGCGTGAGGAGCTGATCAACTCGCTGCGCAATCGCGAAGCGGAGGCGGCCGATGAACCGCCGCTCGTGACCCAGCTCAATGCCGCGTTTGCCGCCGCCCGCCAATTGCATGCCGAGCCGCTGCAAAAGTTTCGTGAAACGATCGACAACTTCGAGTCCGCCGGCATGGACCTCGGCTCGATCGTGATGGAAATGACCGAGTCGGTCACCGCCACCAAAGAGGCGATCCAAACCGCCGACATTTTGGAAAAGGATCGCAAAACCCTACTCGCCGCGGCCGCCAATGCGAAAGATCCGACCGAACGCGAAAGGCTCATCGCCGATGCCGAGGCCGCGCTCGCCGAAAAGCCCGATGTCGAAGGCCCGATGGCCTTGCTGATGGAGAAAAAACCCGACTGCGTGAAACTTCACGAACAGCTGGCAGGTTCTGTTGAAAGCGTCTTGCCCAGCCTCCCCGGCAATCTCACGCAAGCCAACGCCTTGCGTTACCTCAAGGCCGCCACCGCCGCGTGGCCGATCTTGATCTCCGATATCAAAGCCACACCGGCCAAGATCAACAGCTGGACCCACACCGACCCCGTGCCGCTGTCCGCCGCATTCATTTCCTTCCTCACTGGCAAGTCATGGGTTACCGGCGGCGAATGGCAGGATTTTTACGGCATCATCCCGCTGGCGGTTGGCTCATTGATGATTGCCATCGTCGCTCTCACGATCGCCATCCCGGTCGGCATCGGCGCGGCAATCTATGTCAACCAATTCGCCGCGCCGCGTGAGCAAGCCTTGGTCAAACCCGTCATCGAGTTCATTCAAGCGATTCCCTCGGTGGTCCTCGGCTTCCTCGGCATCATGGTTCTGGGCACGGTGCTGCGGGAAATTTCCACCTTCGATTCGCTCAATTGGGTGCCCGGCTTTCCGATCGACGAGCGCCTCAACATTTTCACCGCCGGCTGCCTGCTGGCACTGATGAGCATTCCGACGATTTTCTCGCTCGCTGAGGACGCGCTCAACAATGTCCCCTCGGCCTATGCCGAAGCCTCCGAAGCACTCGGCGCCTCACGCCTGCAGACCGCATTCCGCGTGATGGTGCCCGCCGCATTCTCCGGCATTCTCGCTGCCGTGCTGCTCGGCCTCGGCCGCGTGATCGGCGAAACCATGGTCGTGCTGCTGGTCGCCGGCAACCGCATCAAGATCCCCGACTTCAGCGAAGGCATCGGCGCGTTCTTCCAACCCTCGCACACGCTCACCGGCATCATCGCCCAAGAGCTCGGTGAAGTGCCGCTCGGCAGCGTCCACTACCGCGCGCTCTTCGTGATCGGCATCACCCTCTTCGTCGTGGTCCTCGGCATCAACGCCACCGCCCACCATTTCCTTACCCGGACGAAAAAATAAGCCATGTTCAATCCGGAAAATTTGATCCGCAAAGGTCTGCCCAAAGGCTACTTCAAGGACATCCTTGTCCGCAGCCTTCTCGGCGGCATCACCTACCTCATGGTAATGATCGCCGTGCTGCTCTTTGGCAAAATCATCATCGATGGAGCACCCGCAATCTTCACCTCGGAGTTCCCCTTCGTCGACACCGAGTTCCTCACCGCGAAAAACGAAACGCTGCATGTGTTCGATGATGCGAAGGGCACACGTCACCAACTTCCGGCATCGAAATACAACGAGTACCTCGAGGCTCATGCGGGTCAGCAAATTTACAACGAGCAGACCTTCTCCTACTCCGGTGGCGGCATCGCGGGACCCATCATCGGCACCGCGCTGCTGACCTGCGGCTCGATCATTCTCGCGCTCTTCTTCGGCGTTTGCGCTGCGATCTATCTCGCGGAGTACGCAAAACAAAGCCCCTTCATCCATGCCGTGCGGCTCGCGATTCTCAACCTCGCGGGCATTCCATCCATCGTCTTCGGCCTCTTTGGATTTTCGGTGTTCGTGCTGGCTGCGCCGGTCATCACCGCCGCGCCGGTCGACCGCTCGCTGTTGGTGCTGCCGCTTTTCATCGAAGGCTGGGCGCTCAGTTTCCAAGGTTGGAACTCATCGCTCATGGCCGGCTGCGCAACACTTGCCTGCATGATCCTGCCGGTGGTCATCACCGCTTCGGAAGAATCGCTGCGCGCCGTCCCCCAAGGGTTTCGCGACGCCTCACTGGCAATGGGCGGCACACGCTGGCAAACGATCCGCAAATGCGTCCTGCCTTTCTCGCTGCCGGGAATCCTGACATCCTCGCTGCTGGCCATCACCCGCGTCGCCGGTGAAACCGCGCCGATCATGTTCACCGCCGCCGTTGCGGCCAAGGATGACTTCCCATGGGAGGGACTCGCCAATCCCTTCGACATCCTCTCATCACAAGTCCAAGCCCTGCCTTACCACATCTACACACTCGCCGCACGCATTCCGAGCTCGGAATACACCCAACGCGCGCAATACGGCTCGGTGCTTGTTTTCCTGATCCTCGTCGCCGTGCTCTCTTTCGGCTCAATGGTCCTTCGCGCAAAAATGCGCAAGAAACTCAAATGGTAAATTCAACCGCAGCGGATACCCAATTATCCATGTCGACCGCCGTCCATATCCAGAACCTGTCCTTCGCCTACGGCTCAAAGCCGGCGCTGCACGACGTCAGCCTCGACATGCCCGCCCGCAAGGTCACTGCGTTCATCGGCCCCTCGGGTTGCGGCAAGTCGACCCTTATCCGCTGCATCAACCGCATCAACGACCGCATTGCCACCGCGCATGTCACCGCCGGCACGATCAAGGTCCACGGCGTCGACATCTACCGCAAGGACATCAACATCCAGGAACTCCGCCGCCGCGTCGGCATGGTCTTCCAAAAGTACAATCCCTTCGCCAAATCGATTTACGAAAATGTTGCCTACGGCCTGCGCATCGCGGGAATGACAAATCGCTCGGACCTCGACGACGCGGTCGAGAAAGCCCTGCGCAACGCCGCGCTTTGGGATGAAGTCGGCGACCGCCTCCACACATCGGCGTTCGGCCTTTCCGGTGGTCAGCAACAACGTCTCTGCATCGCTCGCGCGATCGCCACCGAACCCGAGATCCTGCTCATGGACGAACCCTGCGCCGCGCTCGACCCGCTCGCGACGCTGCGCATCGAAGAGCTGATCTCGGAGCTGAAGAAAAAGTTCACCATCGTCATCGTCACGCACAACATGGCGCAGGCCGCGCGTTGCTCGGACCAGACGGCCTTCATGTACCTCGGCAAACTCGTGGAAGTCGGCCCCACGATGAAAATTTTCGAAAACCCCTCGGAACCACAAACCGAGGCCTACATCACCGGCAGCTTCGGATGAACGCGACCACCAATTCCATGCAAGAATCCCCGGAGAAAACTGCCGCCAGCACCTCACAGGCTGGCGGCAAATGCGCTGTGCAAATTCAAAACCTCAGCTTCAGCTACGGTTCCTCCGAGGCGCTCAAAAACATCACGCTCAATCTCGACCGCAACGCGGTCACCGCCTTCATCGGACCCTCAGGCTGCGGCAAATCGACCTTGCTGCGCTGCATCAACCGCATGAACGATGAAATCGTCGGCGCACGCGTCACCGCCGGCAAAATCATCGTCGAGGACATCGAGATCCATGACCCGTCGGTCGATGTGGTGAAGCTCCGCCGCGATGTCGGCATGGTGTTTCAAAAATCAAATCCCTTCCCGCGCAGCATTTTTGAAAATGTCGCCTTCGGTTTGCGCATGCGTGGGATCCGCAACAAGGCGGTGATCGAGCAATCGGTCGAAGAAAGCCTCCGCGCCGCCGCACTTTGGGACGAGGTGAAGGATCGCCTCAACGAATCCGCGCTCGGCCTCTCCGGCGGTCAGCAGCAACGCCTCTGCATCGCCCGCACCATTGCGGTGAAGCCGCTCGTCGTGCTGATGGATGAACCCTGCAGCGCGCTCGACCCGATCGCCACCGCGAAGGTCGAAGAGCTAATCTGGAGCCTCAAGAAAGATTACACCTTCGTCGTGGTGACCCACAACATGCACCAAGCCTCGCGCGTTTCCGAAAAGACGGCATTTTTCTACATGGGCGAAATGATCGAGTTTGGCGAAACGACCAAGATGTTCACCAACCCGGCCGTCAAGCGCACCGAGGATTACATCAGCGGCCGCTTCGGTTGATTCGTCCGCGTTCAACGCGTGCTTCAACTCACAGCGTGATCTGCGCGCCAAGCTCGACGACGCGGCCGGGCGGAAGCTGGAAGTACGCGGTGGCCGGTGATGCGTTGCGTGCCATGGCGGCAAAGAGCGAGAGCCGCACACGGTCGATGAGCGTGGCATTCTTGCCGACACCATATCCTTCGCTGCCGAGGAAGTAGGTCGCCTTGCCGGGTTGGAAGCGCACATGCTCAGGCAGCAAATCCTTAAGTGCTTTCGGCACATCGGGCGTTTCGGCAAAACCAAATTTCAGAATCACGCGGTGCACGCCCTCGCCGAGTTCCTGATGCTCGAGCATTTCCTCGCGGCTTGCGCGCGGCTGATCGAGCGTCATCACGTGCAGCAGAATCACGCGCTCGTGAAGCACTTGGTTGTGCTTGAGGTTGTGCAGCAACGCGTTGGGCACCTGCGCGCCCTTGCCGCTCATGTAAATCGCCGTGCCAGAGACGCGGTGAATGCTTCCCTTTTCAAGATCCTGCAGCAAATTTTCGACCGGCAAAGCCTCACGGGAAATCCGTTCGTACAATCTCTTGCGACCCCACATCCAGATCATCATCAACGACATGATGCCGCCGCCAACGACCAAGGGCACCCAGCCGCCTTGCACGATCTTGAGTGAGTTAGCGACGAGGAAGCCCCCATCAATCGTTAGGAAGACACCGGTCATCAGCCCGGCCTTGAGCGCCGACCATTGCCACTCAGTGCGCGCGGCGGAGTATAAGAGAATCGACGTGATCGCCATCGTCAGCGCGATCGCAATGCCGTAAGCGCCCGCCAACGCGGAGGAAGTTTGAAACTCGACGACCAACAAAATGCAGGATGCCGCGAGCAGCCAGTTCACCGCCGGCACATAAACTTGGCCGACTGAATGCTCGGAGGTGTATCGCACGCGAAAACGCGGCAAACAACCCAGCTGGATCGCTTGCGTGGTAAGCGAAAACGCGCCGGAGATCAAAGCCTGACTCGCCACAACCGCCGCCGCCGTCGCAAGCAGGGTCAGCGGAAAACGCATCGACTCGGGAGCCAGCAGGAAGAAGGGATTGCGAATTGCCGATGGGTCTGACGTCAGCAGCGCGGCCTGACCAAGGTAATTGAGCGCCAGCGCAGGCAAAACCAGTGAAAACCAACCGACACGAATCGGCTTCGTGCCGAAATGCCCGAGATCCGCATACAAGGCCTCACCACCGGTCAATGCAAGAAACACTGCGGCAAGCAATGGAAGGGCATGCCTCCACTCCTGGCACAAAAACCGAACACCTTCGTATGGGCTCAAAGCCATCAGCACCTCTGGATTCTGCACGACCGAAGCCGCTCCAAGAATGGCAAGCGTAAGAAACCATGTCACCACCACCGGCCCAAAAAGTTTGCCCACATGGCCGGTGCCAAATTGCTGGATCGCAAACAAGCCACCAAGAATCAACACCGCCAAAGGCACCGCCCAATGCGAAAGCATCGGCGCACTCACCGCCAGACCCTCGACCGCACTGAGCACCGAAATTGCCGGAGTCAGCATGCCATCGGCATAAATCAACGCCGCACCGGCCAAGCCCAAAAGCATGACCCTTCGCGGATCCTTGCCACCCAGACTTTTCACCGCGCCACGGATCAATGCCGACAAGGCAAGAATCCCGCCCTCGCCGCGGTTGTCAAATTTCAGGACGATAAATAGATATTTCACCGTCACAACCAGCAGCAGTGACCAAACAATCAGTGACGCGGCACCTATCAGATTGCGCGGGTCGACGGCCACACCGTGCATGCCGTGAAAGCACTCGCGAAACGCATAGAGCGGACTGGTTCCGATGTCGCCGTAGACGACGCCGAGCGCCGCGAGGGTGGTCACTGCAAGGCGGGGCGATTGACCCGATTGGGTTGGTGAGGATGCAGTCATGGGAAAGAAAACAGACTTGTCGGCGCGCCTTTCAAAGCACCTCGGCACCCGATCGGCCAGCAGAAAACCGCTTTCCGTGGCCCCATCACATTTTCAAGGTGCCCTCAGTGACGCCAAGTTTCTCGATGGCTTCGACCTGTTCGAGCAAATCAATGGCCCCAGCCAGGCCGGCAATCAGATCCTGATACGCGCGTATCGTTTTCGTCGCGGTAGCCTCGTCCTCATCGAGCAACTCGATGCGAAACTTCGAAAGCCCGGTCGAGCGGAGCTCATCGTAGTACCTCGCGCCGGTCTGTGCTCGGCCGTTGAAGAGCGTGTTGCGGCAACCGACATCGGCCTGCAGGCGGTGCAACTGGCCGACGCGATCGCGCAAATGCACGACGTGCTTTTCGCAGGGTCGGCCGCAGTCCTTGTAGGTGGTGCCGCTGCTCAAAAATGTGCAGAACACGCAGTGCTCCATGTGAAACATCGGCATGTGCTGGTGGAGTGACAGTTCAAACCACGATGCTGGCGCGGCATCGAGCAGATCGAGAACCTGACCGATGTTGAGGTCGTAGGACACGGTCAGAAAATCCAGGCCCGCGCCTTCCATCAGCACACGCGCGGTCAGCGGATTGGAAACATTGAGCGAGAAATCACCGGCCTTGATGAAATTACTACGATGTTTGTAGTAATTCAACGAAGAGAGGTTGCGCAGCAAGGCGCCATCGGGTGCGGCATTCTCGACGAGCTTGAGGTAACCGATTTCGCCGGGCTTGAGAATGCGTGGCGTGGCGAGCAGAACTTTGGCATCGGCCCTGCCGCCCGAATTTCTGAAAAGCGACACCGCTTCCTTGTAACGGCGTGGATCCTCGAAGTCGCAGTAAACCAGCTCCACGCCACTGGCGATCGCGGCATCGAGTTGGTCAAAGTTGCGGCAAAGCACCGACAACCGCGCGGCGGTGGCATCACTTTGCGGCTTGGCGGGCATCAAGTCCTCGCGACTGGCGTGGATCACCGCCCGCGAAGGTTTTTCCGTGCCTACATCGAGCTGCGCCACGAGATCACGGCGCAGTTGGTTGAGCGCCGAAAGCGGAAAATGGCAATCGCCTTCAAGTTGGTTGTCGAGCGCCGCCAGTTCGAATGGCGTGTCGCCCAAACGCCCGAGCTGCGCAGCCAGCGTTTCGGCATCGAGCACGCGCTTCGCGGCCGGCTGCAACGCGATTTCACTGCGCACAACGATGTCGCCACAACGCAGCTCAAGCGCATCGCCCGGCCTGCCGCACACCTGCAACTCGAGCGGAATTTTTTTCTCTAGCGGCCGCGTGTTCTGCCAAAATTTCCGCAACTCGGATTCGAGCTTCGGATCCGATGTCTTGTACACCGTATGACCCGGTTGGATCCGCTCGAAGTTGATGCCGCTGTAGGTGCGATGGAAAATAATGCGGCCATTTTCGATTTTCCAAATGCGCGCGCCTTGCTCGAGGTCGCGGTTCTCACCGGCATCAAAGACCACGCCATCGCCGGCCGCGAGCGGCACGCCGGTGGTGTTCTTTAGCTTGATCCATCCCTCGCCACATTCGGCGATCTCGCCAAGAAGCGGTCCGCGTTTTTTCCCGAAGCGGCCGTGCGTGAGGTAAGGGTGATTCGTCCCCGCGAGCCAGCCAGTTGAGAGCCCGCGCGAAAAGGTCATTTCGAGCGCGTATCGGTCGTGATCGGTGACCTCCGGCGCGACCTCGGCCATCGCCGCATCGAGCGCCTTGCGATAGACCCGCGTGACCGCCGCGACATACTCGGGCGACTTGAGGCGGCCCTCGATCTTGAATGATTTCACACCCGCGCGGACCAGATCGGGAATGAGGTCGACAGCCGCAAGATCCTGCGGGCTGAGCAAATAGCGGCGCTCGCCCATGTCGCGAATTTCACCATCGACGACCAACTCGTAAGGCATGCGGCATGCCTGCGCGCATTCGCCGCGATTCGCGCTGCGCTGACCGAGCGATTCGCTGGTGAGGCATTGACCCGAGTACGCGACGCACAAGGCGCCATGCACAAAGACCTCAAGTGGCGTGCGGATTTGTGAAGAGGATTTTTGAAATCGCTCGATCTCACGCACCGAAAGTTCGCGCGCCAGCACCGCGCGCTCCATCGGGAAAAGTGATTCAATGAACTCCAGCCCCTCCGGCGAGGTGATCGACATCTGCGTCGAGCCATGCAACTCGACATCGGGCGCCACCATGCGCGCGAGCTTTGCCAGGCCGAGATCTTGAATGATCAAGGCATCAACCCCCGCGTCGGCGATCAGGCGCAGCTGCTTTTCCGCCGCCTCCAACTCGCCGGTGAACACCAGCGTGTTCATCGCGACAAAACCTTTCACGCCATGACGGTGCAAAAAATCCATCAGCTCCGGCAGGTCATCCTCGCCAAAATTATCCGCCCGCAGGCGCGCATTGAATCGCGGCAGACCGAAATAAATCGCATCGGCACCGGCCACCGCCGCCGCCCGCGCGCAATCCCAGTTGCCCGCAGGCGACAGGAGCTCGGGCCTCAAATTTTGCGCCATGCTGTTCACGCGCCCATTGAACCAGCCTCGCGACAAATGACCAGCAGAAGGAGCTGTGCATCAACCCCACCGCTTTCGGCTTTGCCGCGGCGGGGGATGGGTCCACACTGGGCGCGATGCGTGATGACACCCGACGCTGGATTGAGGCCGACCGTGCGCACTGCTGGCATCCGTTCACGCGGCAGGCCGAGTGGTGCGCGGCGGATCACGAGCCCTTGGTGATCGTACGCGGTGATGGTGCCTGGCTTTGGGATTCGGAGGGTCGACGCTATCTCGATGGCAACTCGACGATCTGGACCAACATCCATGGCCATGGTCATCCGGCGATCAATGAAGCGATACGCAAACAGCTCGAGCAAATTTCGCATGTGTCTTTTTTGGGCTTCACCCACCCGCTAGCCATCGAGCTTGCGGAAAAACTTTGCGGTTTTTTTCCGCCTCACACGCTTGAGCGGGTGTTTTACTCGGACGATGGCTCGACCGCGGTCGAGTGCGCGCTGAAACTTGCGCTGCAGTATCGTCAGCAAAGTGGCGAGCCCGAACGAAAGAACTTCATCGCCTTTGCCAACGGCTATCACGGCGACACGCTCGGCGCGGCATCGCTGGGTGGCGTGGGACGCTTCTTTGATCGCTTCAAAGGCAACGGCTACGCGGTGCGGCATGTGGATTCGCTCGAAACTTTGCGCGGCTTACCAAACGGCGAACTGCGTGAGGTTGCAGCCGTGGTGATCGAGCCACTCATCCAAGGCGTCAACGAAATGCGACCATGGCCACCCGGCATGCTGGCACAACTGCGCGAGTGGTGCGACGCGCAGGGCATTCACCTCATCCTCGATGAAGTCATGACCGGCTTCGGCCGAACCGGGACGATGTTTGCTTGTCAGCAGGAAAGCGTGATCCCGGATTTCCTCTGTCTCGCCAAGGGCCTCACCGGCGGCTACCTGCCATTGGCGGCCACGCTCACCACGGGCAAAGTGTACGAGGCATTCCTTGGGTCCGCCGACCGTGCTTTCTACTATGGACATAGTTTTTCGGCAAACCCACTCGGGTGTGCTGCCGCACTTGCCAGCCTTCAACTTTTCGAAACCGAAAAAACCCTCGAAAAACTTCCGGACAAAATTGACCACCTGCGGGCCGGACTCGCGGCCTTGAAGGCCAAACACCCGCTGGTGCATGAGGTCCGCCAATGCGGGTTGGTCGCGGGCATTGAGCTGCGCCAGGTCGATGGCACGAAGTTTCCTGTCGAATCCCGCATCGGCGAGCAGGTCTGTCTCGAGGCACGAAATCACAGCCTCCTCACCCGGCCCATCCTCGACACGATCGTCCTCATGCCGCC
>Ga0208090_1000010_pt1 | contig 67354 bp, 52 predicted proteins | sample LakMenEpi20Jul12_FD_150718 | JGI IMG/M metagenome (GOLD analysis project Ga0208090, IMG submission 150718) | Freshwater microbial communities from Lake Mendota, WI - 20JUL2012 deep hole epilimnion (SPAdes) | ecosystem: Environmental > Aquatic > Freshwater > Lake > Epilimnion/Euphotic zone ...
TCCAAGTGCCGAAAGACGGCGCTTGTGGGTGAGCTCGGCGAGCGGGTTGGTTTGGTCCATGAACTGCGACAGCTGGCTGCGGCCGAAGAAATCGCGAACGACGGCGGAGAGCGCCTTCGGGTTGATGAGTTTTTGCGGCGTCATGCCTTCGATGTTCACATCGAAAAGGGTCATGCGCTCTTTGACCAAACGCTCGGTGCGGGCAAGGCCGACGCGGCACTGGTTGGCGAGAAGCTCACCGACTGCACGCACGCGGCGCGAGCCAAGGTGGTCGATGTCGTCAACGACGCCGTCGCCTTTCTTGAGCTTGAGGATGTAACGCACGGCGGCGAGGAAATCCTCGGGCACCATGATGCGTTGATCGGAATCCACCTTGATGCCGAGCTTCTGGTTGATCTTGTAGCGACCGACGCGGGTGAGGTCGTATTTCTTCGCATCGAAGAAAAGGCGCTTGAGCAGTGCGCGGGCGTTGGCGGCAGTCGGCGGATCGCCGGGGCGCAGCTTGCGGTAGATGTCCTTGAGCGCGGACTCCTCGTCCTTGGCGGGGTCCTTGCGCAGTGACTTGAGAAGGATTTCGTCCTCGCGGCCGTCGATGACTTCGATGCTGCCATGACCGAGCGCGATCAGTTGGCGCACGATGCCAATGGTGAGCGGCTCGTAGGCTTTCGCGATCGATTGCTCGCCGTCGAGGATATCCTCGAAGGGCACTTTGTGGCCGAGTTCGCCCTCGTCCATCTTATCGCTGAGCTTGAGGTTTTCCAGCTTGTAGAAATGAGTGACGATGTCGCGGTCGGTCGGATAGCCGAGCACGCGCAGGAAGGTCGTTGCAAGGAACTTGCGGCGGCGACGGCGGCGGTCGAGGTAAACGTAGAGCAGGTCGTTGGTGTCGAACTGCACTTCAAGCCATGAGCCGCGGTCGGGGATGATGCGGTACGAATGGAGCAACTTGCCGTTGAGGTGCTGCGATGTCTCGAAGCAGATGCCGGGCGAGCGGTGAAGCTGGGAAACGATGACGCGCTCGGCGCCGTTGATGATGAAGGTACCGCGGCGGGTCATCATTGGCAGTTCGCCCATGTAGACGCGCTCTTTCTTGTTGCCGGTCTCATCCTTGAGTTTGAAGGTCACATAGAGCGCGGCGCTGAAGCTCTCGCCGTTGCGCAGCGAGTCGAGCGAAGTGATTTTTGGATCCTCGATGTCATAGGACACGAAATCGAGTTCGATCGCTTCGTCGTAGCTCTTGATCGGAAACACTTCGCGGAAGACCGCCTGCAGGCCGGTGTCGGTGCGCTCGCTCGGGGTGACCTCCTTCTGGAGGAATTCGTCATACGAGCGGCTTTGGACCTCGATGAGATTGGGAGGTTCGATTACCTCTTCAAATTTTCCGAAATAGAGACGGTCGGCCATGGCTGTGTGTTGGGGGTTCGGATGACAAGTTGAGCCCGAGCCGCGAACGGTCTCAGGCAGTTGGAATTCAGTTGATGGGAGAGTGGATCGGAATCGGCGCGAAAGCCCGGGTTTGCATTGGAATCTCGCGTCGGTTCCGGTGAGGGAAAGTCCCCGGAGCGGAGTGGTTCCGCCCCGGGGAAAATCCGTGTTTGATTACTTGAGTTCGACCTTGGCGCCAGCTTCTTCGAGCTTCTTCTTGGCACCTTCCGCAGCATCCTTGGCAGCGCCTTCGAGGACTTTTGCGGGAGCGCTTTCGACGAGCTTCTTCGCATCGGCAAGACCAAGTCCGGGGGCCACTTCGCGCACCGCTTTGATGACGGCGATCTTGTTGGCTCCGGCGTCGGTGATGACGACATCGAATTCGGTCTTCTCTTCAGCGGCCTCGGCAGGTCCGGCAGCAGGTCCGGCAGCCATGGCGACCGGTGCAGCGGCGGAAACGCCCCAGGTTTCTTCCAGTTTCTTAACGAGGTCGACAGCTTCCAGAACGGTGAGCTTGCCGAGTTCTTCTACGAGTGTGTCTATGTTTGCCATTTTGTTTGTTTCTCCAGTTCGGTATCGTCGCCCCCGAAGCCTTCGGGGATTTCAGTGCGGCGGCCGCCGCTCCGACGAGGAACCATTGTGTGTTCGGGCGGCAGCGGGAGTCGCCAACGCCTTCAGTTCAGATTGTTTTATTCGGTGGCAGCGGGTTCTTCGGTTGGGGTGGCCGCAGGTGCTTCGGCACTTGCCGCTGCGGGTTCGGACGAAGGAGTGCTGTCTCCATCGGGATTGTATTTCGCTTGGACCACGCGAGCGATGCGCGAGGCCGGCTCGAGGATTGTGCCGAGCAGTTGCGAGAGGACGGACTCGCGCGACGGGATGTCGGCGATGGCCTTGAGCTTCTCGCCGTCGAGCACGGCATTGCCAAGAAGGCCGATTTTCATCTCGGGCTTCTTGAATTCCTTTTCAAAGTTCTTGATGGCCTTGGCGGCGGCGAAGACTTCGCATTCGCCCATGACGAAGGCCGTCTGGCCGACGAGGTCGTTGCCGATGTCGGGCAGGCCCGCTTCGGCGAGCGCCTTGCGCATGTAGCTGTTCTTGGCGACCGTGCAACGGGCACCGCTCGAGTCGAGGCGATTGCGAAGCTCGGTGAACTGCTGAACGGTGAGGCCGGTGTAATCGATGACGATCAGGTACGGCGATGCGTTGACGCGATCCAGCAGGCTGTCGATGATGATTTTCTTGTCGGGATTCATTTTCGTGTGGCGTTACCGGTTCAGGCCGAGGCTTTGGTGTAGGTGGAGGCTTCCAGCGGGATGCCGGGCAGCATCGAGGCGGCGAGGGTCACGGCCTGGATGTAGTTGCCTTTGGCAGAAGCCGGTTTGGCGCGCACCACGCTGTCGACGAAGGCGCGGGCGTTTTCCTCAAGTTGCTGGGGTTCGAAACCGGCCTTGCCGATCGAGCCGGAGACATTGCCGTTCTTGTCGAGTTTGTAGTCGACGCGGCCGGCCTTGACTTCGCGCACTGCCTTGGCGGTGTCGTCGGTGACGGTGCCGGTCTTCGGGTTGGGCATGAGGCCGCGGGGACCAAGCACGCGGGCAATCTTGCGGACTTCGGTCATCGCATCGGGCGTGGCGATGGCGGAGTCGAAATCGGTGAAACCGTCGAGCACCTTCTTGATGAGGTCATCGTAGCCGACATGTTCCGCGCCAGCGGCGATGGCGGCTTCGGCGGCGGCGCCTTGGGCGAAGACGGCGACGCGGACATTTCTGCCGGTGCCGTGCGGGAGTGAGACCGAGCCGCGGACCATCTGGTCGCTCTTGCGCGGATCCACACCGAGGCGGAACGAGAGCGTGACGGTCGGCGTGAACTTCGGTGCCGGGAATTTTTTCACCGTGCTGATCGCATCGGTGAGCGAGTAGGACTTACCGACCTGTACGAGGGCGGCTGCCTGTTTGTATCGTTTGCTGCGTTGTTTGGCCATTGTTCTGGGGGTTGGCAGTTCGATCGGATCCCGCATTGACGGGGCCCTCCTGCGGATGCCGTCGCCACCCTTGCGGGAGACGGCGGCTGAGATTGCTTACATGCCTTCGATTTCGAGGCCCATTTGGCGGGCGGTGCCGGCAAGGATGCGGGCGGCGGCTTCGGGGTCCTTGGTGTTGAGGTCGGGCATCTTGATTTTCACCACATCCATCAGCTGGGCTTTGGTGATTTTGCCGACCTTGGTCTTGTTGGCTTCCTTTGAGCCCGAAGCAAGACCGGCGGCCTTCTTGAGCAGGTTGCCGGCGGGTGGGCGCTTGGTGACGAAGGTGAAGGACTTGTCCTTGTAAACCGAAATCACGACCGGAAGGACATCGCCCGACTGGCTTTGGGTGGCGGCGTTGAACTCCTTGCAGAAGGCCATGATGTTGACGCCTGCCTGACCGAGTGCGGGACCGACCGGTGGCGAGGGGTTGGCGGCGCCGGCGTTGATCTGGAGCTTGATGATTTTGGTTACTTCCTTGGCCATGGTGAGGGGGTGTTTGCTTTAGGGAGAGGGTTGAGTGGTTGGTTCGGGGCGGAGAGTCCAGAAAAATATCATTCGCGCTCGACTTGCCAGTACTCGAGTTCGACCGGAGTGCTGCGGCCGAAGATCGTGACCGACACGCGGAGTTTGCCGCGCTCGGGGTCGATTTCCTCGACGATGCCGCTTTGGTTCTGGAAGGGGCCGTCGGCGACCTTGACGGTGTCGCCCACTTCGAAACTGATCGCTGGGCGGACGCTTTCGGCGCGCTCCTTGATTTGCGAGAGCATCGCGTCGACCTCCCGCTGGCGCATTGGCGCCGGGCGATCCTTGGTGCCGGCAAAGCCGATCACGCCCTCAGTTTCCTTGATGAAGAACCAGGTCTTCTCGACGAGTTGGCCATCTTCGGTGCTGAGGTTCATGTTGACGATGATGTAGCCCGGGAAAAACTTCTTGCGGGTTTCGGTCTTTTTGCCGCCGCGGACTTCCGAGACCATTTCGGTGGGAACGAGGACCTCGCGGATGGCGTCGCCCATGTCTTCGGCTTGAGCGTTGCGGAGAATGCGGTCGCGCACCTTGCCCTCCTGGCCGGAGAGCACCTGAACGACATACCACTGGTCGCGGAAGCTTTTGATTTCGGACATGATGTGAAAAAATTGGTGGATCAGACGACCGGGGTCAGCGGCCAAGATTGGTGAAAAATCCGACGATGAGGATATGGACGAAGTCCCAGACTTGGACAAAGGCCGCCAGCAGGATCATCGCGATGAGGACCACGATGGTGGAATCGATGAGCTCCTTGTATTTCTTGAAGCCCTTGATTTTCGGATCGGATTCCCATGGCCAGCTGGCCTTGCGCAGTTCGCCCCTCACCTCGGAGATGAAGTTGGTGAGCGAGGCCCACTTGAGCGTCATGACAACGATGGCGATGGCCAGCACGGCGTACAGGATGCCGGAGGAAATCCAGCTGCCGCCAATTTTGAAGTGCTCGAGAAACTGCATGAAAATGGAAGGAAAGTCGGGGGATCGATGAGGTGGCACGGCAGGAGGGACTCGAACCCCCAACACTCGGTTTTGGAGACCGATGCTCTACCAATTGAACTACTGCCGTTTTGAGGCGAATCGGGGGCACTCCGTTTTTAGCGAAGTGCCCCGAGATTCGTGGGGGCCGGTCCGCCACTCCGTAGAGGGAGCGTGAACCGGTGTTTCTTGAGGATGATTATTTGATGATCTCACCCACGCGGCCGGCGCCGACGGTGCGGCCACCTTCGCGGATGGCGAAACGCATGGTCGGTTCCATGGCAATCGGAGTGATGAGCTCGACTTCCAGGTTCACATTATCACCAGGCATCACCATTTCAACTCCGTCTGGAAGCTTGATGCTGCCGGTGACGTCGGTGGTGCGGAAGTAGAACTGCGGACGGTAGTTCGAGAAGAACGGGGTGTGGCGGCCGCCTTCTTCCTTCGAAAGAACGTAGATCTCGGACTTGAAGATCGTGTGACCCTTGACAGTGCCCGGCTTGGCGATGACTTGGCCGCGCTCGATGTCGGCCTTCTTGAGACCGCGAAGAAGCAGACCGCAGTTGTCACCCGCACGACCTTCGTCGAGCAGCTTGCGGAACATTTCGATGTCCGTGACGGTGGTCTTCTGGGTGTCGCGGATGCCGACGATTTCGACTTCCTCCATCTTCTTGATGATGCCGCGCTCGACACGACCGGTGCAGACGGTTCCACGACCTTCGATCGAGAACACGTCTTCGACGGGCATGAGGAAGGTCTTGTCGATCGGGCGCTCAGGCTCGGGGATGTAGGAATCCACGGCGTCCATGAGCTTCATGATGTTTTCCTTCTGGGTGGCATCACCGTCGAGGGCGCCCTTGGCGGAACCTTTGACGATCGGGATTTCATCACCTGGGAATTCGTAGGAGGAAAGCAGGTCGCGCACTTCCATTTCAACGAGGTCGAGCAACTCGGCGTCGTCGACGAGGTCCACCTTGTTCATGAAAACCACGAGGGCGGGAACACCGACCTGGCGGGCAAGAAGGATGTGCTCGCGGGTTTGCGGCATTGGGCCATCGGCAGCGGAGACCACGAGGATCGCACCGTCCATCTGGGCGGCGCCAGTGATCATGTTTTTCACGTAGTCGGCGTGACCGGGGCAGTCCACGTGTGCATAGTGGCGCTTGACGGTTTCGTACTCAACGTGTGCGGTGTTGATCGTGATGCCGCGCTCGCGTTCTTCGGGAGCAGCGTCGATGTCCGCATAGTTTTTGGCTTGGGCCATACCCTTTTCGGCGAGCGTGTTGGTGATCGCGGCGGTGAGGGTGGTTTTGCCGTGGTCAACGTGGCCGATGGTGCCGATGTTGACGTGGGGTTTGTTGCGCTGGAATGCTTCTTTAGCCATGGTGTTGTTGTTTTTCTTGAGATGATTTCGTGATCGCCCTGGAGCTCGCGGGGGGAATTGAACCCCCGACCTCATCCTTACCAAGGATGCGCTCTACCCCTGAGCTACGCGAGCGATGTTGATGCCGGTTTCCTTAGACCCGACAAAAACACCGCGACCGACTCATTTGATGAGGCAAGACGCGGCACCCCGGGCAGGTTTTGGGGAAGAGCGGGCGGACCTTAACAAAGCCGACCACTCTGTCAAAAAAAAACTCCCTGAAAAGAAAAATTGTTCGGGTTCCTTCAAAATCGAGGATTAGCGAGGCATTTCGTTTCCTTCGGAAACCTGAAATGATACCCTCCGAATGCCGAGACAAGCGCCGGATTCGCTGTCGGCGTCGACGATCGCACCACAGAGCCGCACCGGGCCCTTGGCGATCGGAAAGCGTGTGGGCATGCCGGTTTTGAAGCGCCAAACGACCGAATCGATGGTCCGGCCAAGCACCGAGTCCTCGGGCCCGCACATCCCGGCATCGGTCAGGAAGCCGGTTCCGCCCGGAAAAATCCTTTCATCGGCCGTCTGCACGTGCGTGTGGGTGCCGAGAACGGCGCTCACCTTGCCGTCGAGGTGGCGGCCCATGGCGATTTTCTCGCTGGTCGTCTCGGCATGAAAATCGACGATGATCGGCCCGATCCCGGCCGCGCGCAGTTTCAACGCTTCATTTTCCAGAGCGATAAAGGGGTTTTCGAGAGCGGGCTGCATGAAGGTGCGGCCCTGAGCCTGCATCACCGCGACGCGGCCCTTGGCGCATTCGAGCACGACGCTGCCATTGCCGGGAGTGCCGTCGGGGTAGTTGATCGGCCGCAGGAGCCTCGGCTCGGTCGGGAAATAGGGCACGATGTCCTGCTGATCCCAGACATGATCGCCGGTGGTGATGACCGCGGCTCCGGCGCGCAGCAGGTCGATGGCGATCTTCGGCGTGATGCCTTTTCCGCCGGCGGCATTTTCGCCGTTGACGATGATGAAATCGAGCGATTCCGTTTCCTTGAGAATCGGAAGCTGCTCGATCACGGCTTTGCGGCCGGGTTCGCCGACGATGTCGCCAAGAAACAGAATGCGGATGGTGGCCATGTTGAAATTCAGGATGGTGGACAGGCTGCCTGCCAAGCATTGATGGTCAGTCACCAAACGACAAACCAATTTCATTCATGAAGCCCATGCTCAAGCGATCGACGGCCTTGTTGATTCCCCTGCTCTTGGCCGCGGGCTTGTGGCTGTGGTGGCAAAAGCGCACGGTAGAAAATGTCGAGCCACAGCGACAGGCGAAGCCCCCCACCCTTTCGACCTTGGGTCGAGTGCCTGATTGGAAATCGCTCGAAGCACAGCAGGGCACCATCACGCGTGGTGAATTCGAGCGCTTGCTCACCACCGTTTTTGCGAGGGGTGAAGGCTGGCGCGATTTTTTGGAAATCGGCGAAGGCGAGGCACGCATCCGCACGGCCGATGGCGAAAATGCCGAGGTCTTTGTGCTGCGATTCGCAAGCGAAGGCTCCAGCAAAAAAACCACGCGTTGGTGGCGCGTGCCGGAAGAATTGCCACTGGCACCCGTCGGCAAACCGCTCGTTGGGCTGCACATCGCCATCGACCCGGGACACATCGGCGGCGAATGGGCGCGCATCGAAGAGCGTTGGTTCGACGCCGGCGACGGTCATGCCATATGCGAGGGCGACCTCACGCTGCAGGTCGCCATGCGCTTGAAGCCACAACTCGAATCGCTCGGCGCGCGCGTTTCGCTGGTCCGCGAAAAAGCCGAACCCGTGACGCATTGGCGGCCCGAGGGATTGATCGAAACCGCGCGCCTCACGAATGAAAATTCCGCCGCACCCGATTCACCCATCGCCCAGCGCAAACTCGCCGAGCGCCTGTTCTACCGCACGGCGGAAATCCACACGCGCGCTAATCTCGTCAATCAATCGATCAAGCCCGATCTCGTGCTGTGCCTGCACTTCAATGCCGAGGCATGGGGCGACCCAAATCAACCGACGCTCATCGATCGCAGCCATTTTCACATCCTACTCAATGGCGCCTACTCGGATGAGGAACTCCGCCTTGCGGATCATCGTTTCGCGATGCTCGACAAACTGCTGAGCCGAAGTCACGAGGAAGAAACTTCGATCGGCATCAAGGTTGCCGATGTGTTTGCGCGAATGAGCGGATTGCCTCCCTATGTCTATCCTGCGGATTCCACCAATGCGCTGCCTGTGAACGATCATCCTTACCTGTGGGCACGCAACCTTTTGGCCAACCGGCTCTATCAATGCCCGGTGATTTTCATGGAACCCTATGTGATGAATTCCATCAGCGACCACGCACGCATCAAGCTCGGCGATTACGATGGCACGCGCGATGTGAACGGCACTCCGCGCGTTTCGATCATTCGCGAATACGCCGATGCGCTTGCTGAAGGTTTGAAACAGGCCTACGCGACAAGGCGCGGGGTCAGCGGGCCGTGAAGCCCTAGCGCGAGTGCTGGATCGCTTCGCAAACTGCCGGGAATATCTGGCGCTTGCGGCTCACCACACCGGGCGCGTGGAACAGCGCTTCGTCGATCCGCCCGAAGGGCAGCTTGGACAATGTCGATTCGCGCCCGACGGCAAGGATCATGCTGTGATGCAGGGCGACGTCAGTAACGGCCAGCACCGCGAGATCGTAGCCGCGTGTTTCCTGAAGTTTTCGCAGCACCTGCTCGAGTTCCTCGCGCCTTGCGGCAAAGCCATGCAAGTCGCGCTCCTCGACTTGCGAGATGCTCACGGTGAGACCCTGCTCGACAAACTCCTTGCGGTCGGCATTGAGAATTTCTTCCGGCGAACCATTGGCAATGAGCGAACCCTGCGCGAAAAATTCTTCGGTGAACTTCGCCGGATCCACCCCCGCTACACCGCTCAACCAGGTCAGCATCTCACGATCGAGCGCGGTCGTCGTCGGCGAGGTGAGGCAAAGCGTGTCGGAAACAATTCCCGCGCACAGGCACATCGCCACACCGGGCGCAGGTTGCAATCCGCGGTAAAAATACTTGCGGCCCACCAGCGTGCAGGTCGAGCCGACCGGCTCGTTGAGGTAACGGATCGGTTCGCGCGAAACGAGATCGCCGGCCAGGCGGTGGTGGTCGATCACCTCGGTGATCTCCGCTTCCTCCACACCGTTGACCGCCTGCGCGTACTCGTTGTGATCGACCAGCGCGAGACGGATCCGCGGCGGGTCGACAAGGTCGGATTTTGAAATCACGCCTGTCATTTTTCCCGAGACGGGATCGACGACCGGAAACAGATCCTGATCGGTTGAAGCGAGGCGCTTGCGCAAGCGCGAGACCGGATCGCCCGGCTGGATGGTTTCAAATTTTGTTTCCATCACATGGCGCACGGAACGCGAGCAGCGGATCAATGTGGAGGCGCTCGCCGTGTCTTGTTCGCAACGCAAAACGAAAACCCCGCGCGATGCGGCAAACTGCTGGATCTCCGGCGAGACCGAATTGCCACCAGTTACGAGCAAGGCTCTCGCGCCATGCTCGATGGCGTAACGCTGGACGATCGGCCGGTCGCCGCAGATCACCAGAAACTTTGCGATGTTTCCGTCCTTTTTAGCCTGAATCAAACGCTTCTCAACCGAGCCCTGAGATGAAGCGCCGACCAGCAGGATAAGGTCCTCCTCAAAGGGCGAAAGCATCTCCTGCGCCCCGAGACTTTCGGCCTTGAGCGTCTGCGCAAGATGCGCGAGCGAGGCGTGCACCGTACGCACGCTGAGGCCTTCGGTATCCGCCGGCAAAAGCAGTCGTAGCAAATCAAAGTAACGCAAAATCCCGCAAAGGTTTCCCTCTTCGTCCTCGACCGGCACGCAGCGCACCTGCGCATCAAGCATGCGGCGGTACGCGGTGAGGAAAGTGTCGGTGCTCGAGACCTTGACCACCTCGCGGCGGCTGATCATGCCCGCGTTGGTGCGCACATCGGTGAGCAGAAGCGGAACTTCGAGCTTCGCCTTTTCGAGCACCCATTTCGTGCGTTGCGAAATTTCACCGCAACGCGCGGCGGTCGCACCGGTTTCTTCGCCCGAGGCACGAAGCAATGCGGCGTATCCGATCGCCGAGCAGATCGCGTCGGTGTCAGGGTTTTTGTGACCGATGACAAAAAATGGAGGCATGGAAGTCGAGGCGGGTTTGGAAAATTTGGAATGGCTTGTCCGTCGACCGAAGGATCACATCCTTTCAGGGCATCGGATGCCAAGCAAGCCAAGACCCGTAGCGAGAATTCTACCCGTAAGTTCGCAAAGAGCAAGTCGACTCGAGCGGATCGGCTCCTCGGATTTGAGCACCGGGCAGGCTTCGAAGAAGGAGTGAAACGCGCGCGCCAGCTCGAGCAGATAGTTGGCCAGGAGGTTTGGGCGGAAGTCCTCCAGCACGGTCGGCAGGATTTCGCCAAACCGCGCATGCAGCCTCGCAAGGTGGATCTCCTCGTTTTCGCGCAGCACGATTGCGGCGGACGCCGCATCAAATGCGGTGTCGAGCTTGCGGAAAATCGAACGCACACGCACCGACGAATATTGCAGATAAGGTGCGGTGTCGCCCTGCAAGGCGAGCATGCGGTCCCACGCGAACACATAGTCGGTGAGTCGGTTCTGCGAGAGCTCGGCAAACTTCACCGCGCCAATGCCAACGATCGACGCAATCTCCGCCGCCTCCGCGCCCTTGAGATCGGGGTTCTTTTCACCGATCAATTTCGCCGCGCGCTCGACCGCTTCGGTGAGCACATCGGTGAGCTGCACATTGTCACCCGTGCGGGTCTTCATCAGCTTGCGGTCCTCGCCCAAGATCGAACCGAAGGCCACATGACGGAAATCAGCCACCGCGCCCCAGCGCTGCGCGGCGGCAAAAATTTGGCGGAAGTGCAACTGCTGCGGCACACCGACGACATACCAAATCTGATCGGCCTTCCACTCGTCGATGCGGAAACGGATCGTTGCCAGATCCGTAGTCGCGTAGAGGAATCCACCATCGGCCTTGCGAATGATCGCCGGGTTGTCGACCCATCCTTCCTCGCGATGCACCATGAAGGGATCATCCTCGCGCTTGCCGTTGCCATCGGAAAAAATGCAAACCGCACCGTTGCTCTCGCGCGCGATGCCTTTGGCAAGAAATTCGTCGACCAAGCCGGCAAGGCGGTCGTTGTAGTAACTCTCGCCGAGCCAGTGATCGAATTTCACATCGAGCGTGTCATAGATCCGCTGCAATCCGCGCTTGGAGACATCGATGCACTGCTGCCAGATTTCGAGATTTTCCGGGTCGCCCGCCTGGAGTTTCACCAACTCGCCCTTGCAGGTCTCGAGCACTGCGGGGTCATCCTTGGTCGCGGCGTTGACCTCACGATAAACGCGAAGCAGCTCGGCGATCGGATCGGCTTCGAGCGCGGCCTTGTCGAGTAGCGTCTTCCACCCGTGCAGGATCATGCCAAACTGCGTGCCCCAGTCGCCGATGTGGTTATCGGCAATGACCTTGTAGCCGAGGAAGCGCGCGATGCGGCAAAGCGAGTCGCCAATGATCGTCGAGCGGATGTGACCGACATGCATCGGCTTGGCCACATTCGGCGCGGAGAAATCCACCACCACCGTGCGGCCCGCACCCATGTTCGGAGCGCCGAGGCAATCGTCACTCAGCAATGCCTTGGCCCTCGCGGCGAAGGCCTCGGGCAAAATGCGGAAGTTGATGAACCCCGGCCCGGCGATGTCGGCGGTGGCCAAATCCGCAAGATCAAGGTGGTCGATGATTTCCTGAGCAAGCGCGCGCGGGTTTTTCCCCCGCTGCTTGGCAAGCACCATCGCGGCGTTGCTCTGATAGTCGCCGAAGCGCAGGTCCGCTGCCGCCGTCACGCCCGCGGTGAGCGTCTCGCCAAGTGTCGTGTTCAATGCCGCGGCGAGCCGCGCCTCAAGCTGCTGGAGAATCGTCATGTGATCTGGGGAAATGGAAATCCGCCCTAAGATGCGGGCGGCTCCACACGGGACGACTTTGAGCCCAAAATGGCAAGGATTTCATCGCAGTCACAAGCGCCAATAATGCGCCGGGTGATGTCCTTATCATTGAACATCTTGGCGATGGCGGCCAGCGTCCTGAGGTGCAGTTGATAGTTTTTGCGTGGCACCACAAACAGCACGACCACATGCACCGGCGCCTGATCCACCGCCTCGAAATCAATGCCCGCCATCGAACGGCCCAGCACCGCCACCACCTTTTCCACCTCATCGGAAAACGCGTGCGGAATGGCCACGCCGCCGCCGATGCCGGTGCTCACCAATTGCTCACGCTCCCTGAGCGCCTCCAGCGTCGCATCGCGCACGCCGACGGCAAGCAAGCCGCATGTCACAAGTCTGTCTACCAGCTCGGCGATCGCCCCCCGGTGTTCATCGGCCTCAAGGTCGGCGATGATTTGTTCCGGGCTGAGAAGCTTCACCAATTTCATGCGAATCGCGCATGGAAAAACTTCCATGCTTGAGAGGTGTGACTAGCGTCGCAATCGGACCACTGCAAGTTCATTCCATGACGATCACTGGCGTTGCTGAAACGGTTACTGCACCGGAGCCAGCAGCCTCGCGACGCGGCAGGCCGCCCGAAACAAAAAGGATCTGGCCGAAAAATCCTCGACCCGCGCCTCCACACTCGCGTCGAAATCCGCCTCCAACATTCGCGCCACCTCATCGACAAACGCCGGGTCGGGCGAAAATCCGGTGATCTCGAAGTTGAGGCGAAATGAGCGGTTGTCGAGGTTCGCACTGCCGACCGCCGCAAGGCGGTGGTCGATGAGCATGACCTTCTGATGCAGAAACCCGCGCTGGTAGCGGAAGATTTTCACGCCGTAGGGCATCGATTCCTCGAAGTACGAAAATGCCGAGAGCCATACCAGCAAATGGTCGGCCCGCTCAGGAATGAGAATGCGCACATCCACGCCGCGGATCGCCGCCGCCTGCAAGGCCGTGAGCACGCCCTCGTCGGGCACGAAATACGGCGATGCGATCCACAGCCGCTGCCGCGAAGTGTTGGCAGCTTCCGCCACCACCAACTGCCACGAATCCGCCAGATCCGCCGGCCCGGTCGGAATCACCGCCGCAATCTGATCGGCCTCCTCGAGCCGCGTTTCCCAATCAAGCTCCGGCATCGAGTTGGAGGCCCAAAACCAGTCCTCCAAAAACACCAACTGCACCGCCTGCACCACCGGCCCGCGCATCACCAGGTGCGTGTCGCGCCATCCGCCGAACCGCGCGTCGCGCCCGAGGTACTCGTCGCCGACATTGAGCCCGCCAATCAGCGCCACCTCGCCATCCGCCACCACGATCTTGCGGTGGTTGCGGAAGTTGAGCTGCAGGCGCGACCACCAGAAGCGGTTGACCCCAAACGAATGGCACTCGACTCCTGCCGCCTTCAACTCGCGCAAATAACGCCCCGGCAATTTGTAGGAACCAAATTCATCAAACAGAAAAAACACCCTCACGCCCGCGCGCGCACGCTCGATCAATGCCTGCTGGAAGCGGATTCCGAGCGTGTCGCTCTTCACGATGAAAAAATTCACGCAGAGGTGTTTCTTCGCCGAGCGGATCGTTTCAAAAATGTTGTCGAAGGTTTCCTCGCCATCGATCAGCAACTCGAGCCGGTTGCCGCGCGTGAAGGGCAGGCCGCCAAGGATTCTTGCGGCACGCTCAAAGGCATCGTCGTCGGGAATGTCGACCTCATAGCGCCGCAGCCGCTCGATCATGCCAATCGCCAATGCCGCAAGTCGGCTGTCCTTGGCGCGCCTTCCACCGACCTCGCGGGAAAACCGCCTACGCCCAAGCAGCCAATAAAGCGGTATCGCCACAAAGGGCACCATCAGCAGGGAAAGCACCCACGCGATCGCGCCCTGCGAGGTGCGCACATGCATCAGCGCATGCACCATGTGCAACACGCCAACCGCATAGAACAACACCAAGACCACCCAACGCCACCAAGCATCGGTATCCGGCACATCAAACCACATGAGCACAAATTAACACGCCATCGCCATCGCACAAGCGCCCGCAGCGCGACATCAGAAGGCAAAGACCTCGCCCGCCTTGAAGAAGCGCTTCAACTCGGCAGCTGCGGCCTCGGGCGAATCGGATGCATGGCAGACATTGGTCATCATGCCATCGCCGAAGTCGCCGCGGATCGTACCAGCAGGCGCCGCCTTGGAATTTGTCGGCCCAAGCAGATCACGCACGCGGTTGATGACATCCTCACCCTCAAGCGCCAGCGCGATCACCGGCGTGCGGCTCATGAATGAAACAATTTCGGGGAAAAACGGTTTGTCCGCCACATGCGCGTAATGCTCGCGCAAAACCGCATCGTCGAGCTGCAGCATCTTGATGCCGCGAATCACGAATCCCGCATCCAAAAACCGGGTAAGCACCTTGCCGGTCAGGTTTTTCTCAATCGCGTCGGGTTTGAAAAGGATCAGCGTGGTTTCAAGTGCCATGCGCGAGCCAGTAGGCCCGGATCCGGCGATGTGCAAGCGCTTTCAACTGATGGATACCAAGGCGTTTGCCACCAAATGCTCGCGGACCCGCTGGATCAAATCCTCTGCCGAGCCGCCCTTGTGCAGCAGATCGAGCGCCCCAGCCCGCAGCAGAGACCGGCGGGATTCCTTGGTGGCATCCATCGAAAGCCCGATCACCTGCACCCCGGGCAACTCCCTGCGGATCACTCGCGTCGCCTCCAGCCCCGACATCACCGGCATCTGCAAATCCATCACGATGATGTCCGGCTCCAGCTCGCGGGCCATCTCAAGGGCCTCCTCGCCATTGGCCGCCTCGCCCACCACCTCGAAGTCCGCCTCATCACGAAAGACCCGCACCAGACCCTGACGCACCATCGAATGGTCATCGGCCAAAATCACGCGATGACGCGGCGAGTGGCTCTCGGCTTTGCGGACAATCCACACCGGCTCACTTGCCGCAGCGATTTCATCGTGCCCCTCATCCAGAGCATCTTTGCCAAGGTCCGAATTTTCGCGGCGACCTTCATTACCCGAACAACACTTGAGAAGTTTCGCAGGGAAACGCAGCGTGAAACACGCCCCCTGCCCCGGCGCGGACTCGATCAACATCACGCCGCCCAACAACTCCACCCGCTCGCGAACGCTGAACAAACCGAAACCGCCTTTCCACGAATCCTGCACAATCAACGCCTTGGCATCGAAACCCGCACCCTGATCCTCGATCGAAATATTTACAAACGAATCGCCATCACAAACCATCGTCAGGCGCGCGGACTTGACCGAGGAATGCTTGACCGAGTTGAACACAATTTCCCTCACGCATTGAAACAGCGTGATGCTGATGTCCTCCTCAGGCATCAGCGATTCGTCCGCGGATACATCAAGATTAAAACCATACTTTTCACCAAACCAGTCGCGCAGCCAGCCGAAGCCAGCCGCCAAACCGCACTGATGCAACACCGAGGGGCTCAACTCCGAGGCCAGTGAGCGGGTGATATCGATGCATTCCTTTGTCATCAGCTCAATGCCTTCCAATTCCTGCAAAATTATATAGCAATGGTTCTTGGTCTTGGTCACCCCAATATTGAGCAAAACCGCCACCAGCAACTGCTGCAAGTTGTCGTGCACCAGGCCCGCGATCCGCCGTCGCTCGCGCTCCTCGGCCAGCGTCAACTCGCGGGCCAAACTGCGAAGCTTGCCGGTGCGTTTTTGAATTCGAGAATCAAAATCCTTCCGGTTGTGCACCAATTCGCGGCGGGCATGATACAACTTGCTAATGTCGGTTGCGGTAAGATGGAAGACGGTTTCATCCGGCAACTTCAATGCGGCGAGGCTCACAAAAACTGGCTCTTTTCCGCCACCATCAAGACCGATCTCACGCAACGGCGCGGCACCAATCCCGCAAATCATTTCAAAAAACTCATGAAACGCCGCCCGATCATTCTTAGTCACATGATCGACAAACCTGCACCCAATCGCCTCTTCACGACTTAGCCCCAGCATCCTCGCGGCAGCAAAATTCAACTCCCGAATGCCGCCTTCATGATCGATCGTAAAACGTCCGATCGGCTCATAATCAAAGAGATGCTGGGCGCTCTTCAATTTCGCTGTCAGCAGCTCGATTTCCGAGTTTGAATGTTTACGATTATACTCGCAGAGCGACGACTTGGAGACAGCGGGCTTTTTGATTTTTTTCGCATTCATAATGACTCAAGTGTTTGATTGGTAAGGCGCGATCATCGCCTCTTGGACTCGAGCTCCCCGGGGCTGAAACCCGAGGTTTGGATCATGTGAAAAAAAATGCTATACACCTATTTGTATTTTTATAAATTACAAAAAGGTTAATGCCTTGTCGATATTATTTTACCAATTTGGTAAGAAAAAACCCTTCAGCGCAGCCGCCAAAGCGCGGCAATCATGCCCCACGCATCACGCAAAGGCTTCACTTTCCCGCCTTTTTTCTCCGTCCACCCCACCGGGACTTCGCGCCATTCGCAGCCTGCTTGCGCCAAGTGGCCCAGCAGTTCGGAATCGAAGGCAAAGCCGTTTTCCCGCAATCCGCCGGCCACGCGCCGGTAGTCATTTCCCAAAATCACTTTCACCCCGCACTGCGGGTCCTCGCAACGCAGGCCCAGCCACGAAAGCACCAGCCATCGGTAAACCCGATGCGCGACACCGCGCCAAATGCTCATCTTCACAAGCGTCGATTCCGTTGGCCGGCGAATTCCCAACACCGACTTGCCCTCAGCGGCCGCCGTGCGAAGCAAGCCCATCAGATCGCGCGCCGACACGCTGCCATCGGCATCGACAAACGCGTACCACGCCGCATCGGGCACCAAGGCCCATGCCTCACGCACGATCGAACCTTTGCCGCAATGCGCGTCCGCATGATGCAAAAAAACCTTCGGATAAACTTGCGAAAATTCCGCATGCAATGCCGCCAGACGATCACGCTCATCCGCGGATGATCCATCGTCGGCAATCACCCACCGAATCGGCAGGGCGGCCGATGCAAGCGCCGCGGCAAGCTCCGGGCCAAACGACTCAAGTCGCGCGGCATCATTCCACACGGGCGTCACCAAAGCGATTTCATTGCTGGCATCTGGCACGGAGCCATCTAGAATGGCATTGCATGATTGTGGAATCTTTTATCGCATCCGCCTGATCCCCGATGCTCCCCCGTATCCATTTCCGATTGGCTTTTTGCTGGATTGCGATTCTTGCGGCAGCGGTTTTTTTGCGCTTCGAGGATCTCGCCAAGCGGCCAATCCACGCCGACGAGGCAACCGGCGCGCGCATCACCGCGCAACGCATGGAATCGGGCGGCACAGGCTTTGATCCGACCCATTATCACGGCCCGACGCAAAGCCGTTTGGCGATGACCATCTGCCATTGGCGCGGCGAAAATTCGTGGTGCGAAATGAGCAAGGGCACGCTGCGCATCCTTCCCGCCATCACCGGATGCCTGCTCGTGCTGCTGCCATTTTTTTGGCGCAAACGCATCGGCGACGCGAGTGCACTGCTCGCCGCCGCACTTTTGGCGGGCTCGCCATTGCTCGTTTACTACAGCCGCATGTTCATTCACGAAATGCTGCTCACGCTTTTCGGCGTCGCCGCCATGTTCGCGCTCATCTACCGCGCACCGGCACTCATCACCGGCGCATGCATCGGCCTGATGTTTGCCACGAAGGAAACTTTTGTCATCAGCCTCGCCGCATGGTCGGCAGCGGGGTGCCTGCTGCTGTTTGAAAAAGGCATGCCGCGATGGTCTTTTATTCGCGCGCTGTACATCCAACACCGCGTTGCCATCGCGCTTGCCGCATCAAGCGCCCTGCTCACCGCCGCATTTTTCTATACCGATGCCTTTCGCGAGCCGCGCGGCATGTTCGATGCGGTAAAGACCATTTTCGTTTATGAAACCTCCAGTGGTCATGACAAACCGTTCGGCTATTACGCCCAACTTTTTGCCCTGCCCGTGAAGTCCGGCGGAGCATGGTGGTTTGGCACGCCGCTGATCCTGCTCGCCGCGACCGCATGCATCCACGCCTTCGGCAAAACCCCGCCACCGCAAGCGCGGGTGATCCGTTTCATCGCCATCAGCGTGATGCTCCACACGCTGGCCTACAGCGTCATCCGCTACAAAAACCCCTGGCTCGCTTGCCTGCCATGGGCGCAAGTCTGCTTGTTGGCGGGATTTTCACTCGCCGGATTTTCCAACCGATCCAAAGCCACGAAGGCCTGGATTGTCGCGATCGCCGCCATCGCGATTGTCACGCAAACGCTGCAATCGCGACATGCCATCGGCCGCCTCGCCTCGGACGAACGCAACCCCTTCGCCTATGTTCCAACGCGTCAGGATATCGAAGACCTGGAGCCATGGCTCAAAAAACTTCAAGCGATCGCTCCCGGCCAATCAATCGAGCCGATCGCCGTCATCGGCAATGGCTACTGGCCGCTGCCATGGGTCCTGCGCTCATTTGAAAACACCGGCTATTGGCAAAATCCACCGCCGGACCTCGCCTCGATGCCGATCGTTCTCGCAATGCCGGAACATGCCGCAGCCGTGGCAAAACAACTCGAAGCCACGCATCAACCGCTGCCCCGCGGCCTACGCACCGGCGTGCCGGTGATGCTTTTTGTCAAACGCGATCTCTGGCAACTCTGGATGCGGCACGACCCGAAATGAACTCGCTGTTTCCCATCAACGACGCGCGGCACTTCACGCACGATGCGATGAACACGACCTTCAGCTTGCGTCTTCGCGGCATCGAGGAAACCACCGCGCGCGGCATGGCACGCGAGTGCTTCGATCAAATCGATGCGCTCGAGGCACGCCTCAGCCGCTTCATGGAAGGCAGCGATGTCTGGCGCATCAACCACATGCAAAGCGGCGAAACACTCTTCCTCAACGAGGCCACCCACCAATGCCTGCTGCTCGCGCTCGACGCACACACACAAACCGGCGGGCTTTTCGACATCACGCTCGGCGCCGCCATCGAACACCGCAAATCAAGCTCGGGCGAAGCGCCTCCGCCAATCACCGGCACGCTTTCCATCCACCCGGACGCACCGGCGATCAGCTGCATCGAGACCGGGCGCGAAATCGACCTAGGCGGCATCGGCAAAGGCTTCGCCCTCGACCAACTCCGCACGCTGCTCGAAAACTGGGGCGTGCAAGACGCGCTGCTCAGCGCCGGCGCCAGCTCGATCCTCGCCATCGGCCCGAACGCATGGCCGATCGACATCCACGGCACCACCGAAACCCTGCGCATCGAGATCCGCGATCAAGCAATCAGCGCCTCAGGCATCACGATCCAAGGCGACCACATCGTCCACCCACACGGCACCCAAGCGATGCCCACGCAACGCTGCAACCGCGTCTGGGTCAGCGCAGCCGATGCGACAAACGCCGAGGTTTGGTCAACCGCGCTCATGCTCGTCGAGCCGGATGAACTCGCATCGTTCATCGAATCAAAAAACGAAATTCAATCACTGATCATCGATCGCAGCGGCCGCGTTGAAAAAATTCGCTGACCCCTGCAAAGATCAATTTCATTTCGATTTCGCGAGCCATAGGCCCACGCCCGTCAGCAACGCGACGATGATACCGATCACCGCCCATCGCGGGAACGATTCGCCTTCATCGAGATTGGCATACTTGTTCGACGGCGCCGCAGGCGCAGTGGCAGTGGCCGCCATCCCCTCGGGCATGATCAAATCCGCGACTGTCAGTTGCGGCTTTCCCACCTCACTGCGCAGGGCCGCCACCTGCGCGGGCTCGACTGCCGGCGCGTTGTTGCCAAACGACTGCCGCACATAGGTCAGCACCGCCGCGATCTGCTCGTCCCTTTGATACGCCATCGGTGCCATGCCAGCGGCAATGTTGTACTCACGACCCTTGACGGTGATCGGCCCACGCAATCCGCGAAGCTGGATGCGAATGAGATTCTCCGCGGGACCCATCACCCACTCGGAGCCCGCCAGCGGTGGTGCGGCCGCAGTCCCCTCGCCCTGCTGACCATGACATGCGGCGCAAATCATGAACTGGATCTTACCCTTTTCCATCAGCGCCGGATCCACCACGTCGGCACGCGCCGAGCAGAGGGAGAAAATCAGCGCGATGATGGCGAATTTCATGATTGGAAAATATGAAGAATCACCGAAACGCGCCCAGGATTTTCCACATCGCGATCGTCGTTGCAAAAATCAACACCATCGCCGCCAGCACTCCGGCAATGCGGTCGCTCCATGTCGGCAACGGCCGCGCAGCGGAGGCGGATTTCGGAAACACGATCAACGCATAAAGCAATCCCGCAACCAAGCCACCCAAGTGCGCCGCATTGTCAATGAAGCGGAAGCCGACAAGCCCGATCAATCCGGTGAGAAGAATGCCCGCCAGCAAACGGCGACGCGCCTTGACCGGCACCAAGCGGCCATGCAGCGATTCGAAAATCATCAGAAAGCCCAGCCATCCCATCAACCCGCCCGAGGCACCCACCGATGGCAGCCCGACAAACCGCAACGAACATTCACCGCCGATCCATGCGGAAAAAAGAAACACCATGAACACATGCGGCCATCCGGCGATGACTTCAATGCGCCTGCCAAGATAAACCAAGGCCGCGGCATTCATCATGAAATGGAGCAGATTGCCGTGCATCAATGGCGATGTGAGCAAACGCCACCAGTCACGATGCGCGGGATCCTTCATCAGACCCGCGGCCGAGATCGAATTTCCCGGCATCAACTGCGCCACACCGACCAACGCGATGAGCACCAACAAAAACCGAGTCGCCGGTGCCTTTTGCATTTCCAGCCATGTCTCAAACCGCAACACCGGCACCGCCGCTTCCACATCGCCAGCCGTCCAGCGATCCAACTCTTTCACCCGCTTGCGCGCCTGGTACCAGGGGATGAATCCGAAGATGAGCCACATCAGCAAGGCCAAGCCCATCGACACCGCAGTGACCAAGGCACGGATCGAAAATTCGATGCGCGCGGGCAAGGCGTCGACGGGTGCCATCGACCACGCGCGATAAAAAAGATAAACCGCAAGCCCGCCCGCGAGGAAACTGAACCAGCGGATTTTGTCGCGCGCCTCGGCATGATCGAGCGCCGCAAGCTCACGCCGCGAATGAAGCACCGCCGCCGTCGCACCGCGAAGTTCCTCCGGCAAAACCATGTGTGGCGATGCCGGACTCCACACCAGCGCCATCGCCGCATTTCGATCGCCGTCAATCGCCGCGATCAATGCATCCTCGGATTCGCTGGGATGCAAACCACCCTTGTAATCCATCCACCCCCAAGCAGGCGGCGCAACCGGAAAGGCATCTTGTCGCGCCCACACCGGATGGTCGGGTCGCTCATCATCAAGTGCCTTCACGCCAATGCAGCGTTAAGGTTGATCGGATTTTTCTGAAGATTCCGACTTCGATGCTTCAGGCGCGACGGGAACGGAAACAGGCGGAACTTGTTCTGCGGGAACCACCGTGGCAGCACCCTCAGGCGCGGGCTCGGATACCTCCAAGACTGGCGCAGGAGTTGGCGCAGGAGTTGGCGCGGTCTGGGCTGGCAATTCCTTGACCTCCACCTTTGCCTCGGCCTTCGGAGCCACAAGCGTGGTCTTTTGATTCTTATGGCCGATCAACACCGCGAGCGTGATGCTCAACAGGAAAAACAACGAGCCCAGATAGACCGTGCCGCGCTGGAGAACATTCGTCGTGCTCGCGCCGAAAACCTGATCTGTCACACCGCCACCAAAGGCCGCGCCCAGACCTTCCTGTTTCGGCCGCTGCATCAAAATGAGCAGGGTCATCAGAAGGCAAATAATTACGAAAATCACCAGCAGGAGGTTGATGCTGATGGAGAGCCAGTCGATCGCGGCAAGGGTCATGGGGCGGGAATATGGGGGGCACCTCAGGGCTTGTAAAGCGGCGAGTTGATGCGAAATCCGGCCGATTTTCCCCGCGCACCTCCCTTTTTCCATCGCTTGCAACGCCCACCCTACGGCAAAATGGATGGCAATTTCCTAGGATTTGCCGTTGATTGTGTCGATTCTCATCCAAATGAAAGACTCAGCCACAAACTCGCTCCCTTATCTCGCTTTGCTCGCCACAACCGCATTGTTGCCAGCCGCTGCCGAACCTTCGCTCACGATTTACAATCAGGGTTTTGCGGTCGTTCGCGACTCGGTGCCGCTGGATCTCAAGGCAGGAATCAACGAAGCCCATTTCTCGGGCATGACCGCCCAAGCGGAAACCGATTCGGTGATCCTGCGCGACCCCGCCGGCAAGGTGAAATTTCAAATCCTCGAGCAAGCCTATCGCAACGATCCAGTTTCATCCGGCCTCATGCTCCAACTCAACGAAGGCAAAACGATCGGATTCGAAATCCGCGAACCCAACAAACCAAACCGCAGCGTGCAGGGGAAAATCATCCGCAGCGGCCACAGCACCGCCGGGCCAACCAGCCAACCGATCATCGAGGTGGACGGAAATCTTCGTTTCTCACTGCCCGGCGAACCACTCTTTCCAGCGCTCGGCGATGACACCATCCTCAACCCAACCCTCACATGGACGATCAACTCCGCGGAGGCTGCCGGCTTCGACGCCGAGATTGCCTATGTCACTGGAGGACTCAGCTGGCAGGCGGACTACAACATCGTCGCTGCTGACAAGGGCGACATGATCGACATCGTCGGCTGGGTGACCTTCAAAAACCAAAGCGGCGCCGCTTTCAAACAGGCAAAGGTCAAGCTGATGGCGGGCGATGTGAATAAGCTGCAAGAAGAGCCGCGAATGCTGCAGCGAAAGGCCATGGCCATGGCGGCAGATGCGATGATGGAGGAAGCCGTCACCGAGAAAACATTCGATGAATTCCACCTCTACACCATCGCGCGATCCGTCACGCTGCGCGATCAGGAAACCAAGCAGGTCGAGTTCATCCGCGGCAGCGGCGTGAAGGCGCCGAAAATCTTCGTTTATGACGGCGCAACGATGAATTACGGCGCGAGGAATTTTTATCGCGGCGAAGGCGATTACGGCGTGCCGAGCAACAAGAAGGTCTGGGTGCTACGCGAATTCAAAAACAGCAACGAAAACAAGCTCGGCATGCCGCTGCCCAAGGGACGCTTGCGCTTTTACTCGCAGGATGACGACGGCTCACTCCAGTTCACTGGCGAGAACCAGATCGATCACACGCCCAAGGATGAAACCGTCCGCGTCTATGTCGGCAATTCCTTCGACCTCGTCGGCGAACGCCGCCGCACCGCTTATAAGGTCGACAACGCCAACAACCAGCTCGACGAGACCTTCGAAATAAAACTTCGCAACCGCAAGAAAGAGCCGGTCGAAATCCGCGTGGTCGAACACCTCACCCGCTTCGACAATTGGGAGGTGAAGGAAAAGTCAGCCGACTTCCGCAAGCTCGACAGCCACACCATCGAATTTCCCGTCACTCTCAAACCGGATGAGGAAAAGATCGTGACCTATCGGGTGCATTACCGCTGGTGATCGATCAAAGAAGCCGCTTTTCCCTTGGCAGGGACCGTTCTCCGCAACGGTCCGCTACGGTAGGGCGACGCGGATTGCGGATGATCAATCGAAGAGGCCGCTTTTTTAATGGCAGGGACCTTTGTCTCAAAGGTCCGCGCGATTGATCGCAGCTCCTTCCTCCTTGCTGGAGCAAGATGCTCCAGCTACGCGGAAGAATCGGCGCGGCGAGCCGCATCGCCCTACCAGGGCGAGCAACCTCGCACGCCGCTTGGGGAAATTCACAGATCGCCCTCTTTGATATCAAGCGAGGCGTAATCCCCATCCTTGCGGCGATAGACGATCGAAAGGCAGCCGCGGCGCGCGCTTTTATACAACACGAAGGGCCGGTCCGAGAGCTCGAGCTGCATGATCGCATCCTCTTTGAACATCGTGCGGATGCCGTAATTGTCGGGATGCACGATGTAGGGCACGGGATCAAACTTCGAGTCCTCAGGATGATCGAGTGCTTCTTCATTGAAGAAGCGCTCTTCGAGATGGCGAATCGATTCGTTGCGATGCGGACGGTTTTTCTTGAGCAGGCGCGTCTTGTGCTTGCGCATGCGGCGCGCGATTTTCTCGATCGTTTCATCAATGGCCGCATACATGTCCTTGCTGTCGGTATGGGCCTCGATGGTGATGTGGTTGGCGCAAAAAAGGATGATCTCCGCCGTGTGCTCGTTGCGCCGGTTTTTGTGGGCATCGAGGATCGCTTTGGCTTCGATGATACGCGGGTAGTCGAGATGCAATCCCTCGATTTTTTTTCGCGCGTGATCACGCAGGGCATCGGTCACTTGGTCATGGCGGACAGTCACGGTAATGGGTAGATTCACATTTGCAGTTTGCATGTCATTTTTCCTTTCAATGTCAGGGAACACAGGATCGAAAACATAGCCTGTATTCCACCCTCCACACTAATCGCGGATTGCAAAAAATTCCAACTGCAAATCGCGGTTTTTTGCCCTCGCCGTGTTTTTTCGGTCACCGACCACCCGGTATCATTCGGGACGCGTGAGCTCCTCAAATGTGGGCACCTTTTCCGCAGGTTTTTCACCCGTAGCACCACGCCCCGCCGCATCGTACTGCGCCTCAAAATCGTCCGCCGGCGATGCCGCGGTCCCGCTCACCCTCAGGGACATCCAACGCAAATTTCCCTTGGGCGTTCCAAACATCAGATCCAGCCGACGATTGCCCGAGGCTTTGATCACGATCTCAGGAAGTCCGATCTCTAACTCTCCGGCGTAGGCGCGCTCGCGACCATAACGAAACGAGCCCTTCAAGGCCATCCGCTCCTTGTTTTCCAAATCCAGATCGGTGATCGCAACGCCCGCGCCCTCGCGCCTCACGGTACCGACCACATCCCCCGTGAAAACCGGATGCTTGTACCATTCGTCGTTCAGGACATTCGAAAGGATCTTGAGAAACGGCAAGCCATGCAGGTCGATCGATGAGTTCGGCGCGCAACGAAATGACAGGGACATGGATGCCGCAGCTTCTCGGCCGCCCAACAGCAGCTGGTTGACCGCCGCGCGCGAGTCGGAATCAACCCTGCCGGAGAGCAGCTTTCCAATCTCGGCGCCGGCAATCTCCTCCAACGGGAAATTTTCAGCGGTCAGCAACAAACGCGACGACTGATCCACCGCACGATAAGGAACCCTGCCGGCAATCTCCAGGATCCCGCGCACCTCCTTTTGCGGGCGCAAACGCAGGCCTAGGATCTCCACCTCTCCATCGACAAACTCCAGTTGCGCACGATCCACCTGAAACTTCGACCAGTCCTTGATCACGAGCTCGCCACGGTTTGCCAACAACCTCGGAACGGATCCGTTGAGGCCAGGAAAAAACGACAACTCCGAATTTTGCAGACTGAAGTCCGGCGCCATGGGATCACCAAACAGCACCCGAGACTTGCTCGACGCCAATCGCGTGAAATGGATCTGCGAAGCTTCGGGAGCGGCGGCCCGCTTCTTGGAATCCCCAGATTGCTCCGGCGCCCCCATCAACACGGTCAAATCCTGCGCCACCACCTCATCACCCGTCATGCGGCCACCAAGAAAACTTCGCGGTGCCACCTTTGCATCAAGCCCCCTCGCGAGAATTTTTTTCATCATCCCAGACTGCGGCCACTCAAGCTCGATGAGCGCGGCATTCGCGCTGCGCGGGTTCATGCGAAATTGCTCGAGCTTCACATTCGCTCCCGTCGCAGCGGTGATTTTTTCCATCAGGCCTTTGCGAAAAAACCCGCTGTTGGCGTACAGCAATGCGATGCCGGAACCTAAAACAAAGAGCAAAACCAGAATCAAGGCAGCGGAAATCTGGATCGCATGCTTCCGGCGTTTTTTGAGCCGCTCCTCACGGTGCGGTTGATGACTCCGGCGCTTTCGCGTGCGGACTCGTATGGCCTGCGTGCCGTCGGCCCTAGTCACAAGCTCACCATCTTCCGGCGAAGGCTCCGATTCACGGTTCCGCCGCAATCTCTCCATCATTTGCTCGATGGAGTATTGATCTGGCCCCTGGTCTCCGTTTTCTGACATTGGATTTGATGGATGTGCTAGATCAACGGTCTCGATAAGGACGCCCCGTCGGGTCAATCAACTCGATGCTGACCAAAAATATTACTGCGGTGGAAACCGATTCGCGACTCCTCGATGAAAACATCCTACCCACTACCGGAAGCTCGCCCAAAACCGGCACCTTGTCCTCCACATTCTTCACGCTCTCAGTCATCAATCCACCAATCGCAATCGTCGCGCCATCCGCCACCGTCAGCTGAGTCGCCAACCTCTGCACGCTGAAAATCGGCATCAAGATCGCGTTTTTGCTGATCACCGCCGGCTGGGCGCCGAGCAAGCTCTGCTGCACGGACTGACGAATCGGACTGCCGAAGTTCACAAATCCATCAAATTCGACAAACGATGGGTTGAGCGTCAAATCGACGAATCGCTTGTTCGCATCGGCCACCGGCAAAACCTCCAGCGTGATGCCAACTTCGCGGGTCTGGAACGATGATGGCGTGGCCGGGGTCACCGGCGTGTTACTTCCACCTCCATCAGCGCCTTGCGGCACTTCCGGTGGTTCGTATTCAGAGGGATACATGAACTCACGGATCACCTCGATGCTCGAAGCCTGACCACTCCGCGTCACCACCGAAGGACGCGCCATGATGTCGACACCTTTTTTCTGATCGAGCCCGCGCATGATGCTCTTGAACTGCGCGTCGCCGAAAACTCCGGTCACCGAAAGCACGCCAGGCGCGACGTTCACCACCTGCGCGGAGGTGTTGCCGCTGGAGAGCAGATCATCGATGCTGCTGTTGCCAACCGAAGCATCACCACTGCGCAGACCGGCGGTCATGATGCCCTGCGGATCACCGATGTCTTCGCCCGTGAAATCGGCGGCGGTGCGCGGCGTGCCGTTGCCAAGCGTGCCCCCGCCTGCGGCAACGCCGCTGCTGTCGATGTTGCCCGCGCCACTCAGCAACCAATCAAATCCCAGCTCCTCGAGATTGTTCTGCTGCGTGCGAATCATCGTGACCTTTACCGACACCGCGACCGGCTCGCTCTGCGACATGGCATCGACGATCTGCGCGATCGTTTCCTGATTCGCCTCGGTGTTGACGATTCTCAAGGTGTTGGTCGCCGGACTGTAGTTCGCGCTCGCGCCTTCCGGAAATGGCACGCCCTGTTTGGCGAGCGACTCCTGGACGCTCAGGCGCGAGGTGAGCAGTCCGCCTTTTTCCGGCGCTTCCGCAAACGGATCGGCCGCAGCTTGATCGCCACCCGCGCCCGCAGCGCTGTTGATGCCCGTGAGAAAATCCGGCGGCACGCGATAACTGCGAACGACAAGCTCGTCGGACGAAAATCCTGCGGGCCTGATCACCACCGAAAACTCATCGGTTTTGTACTCAGTCTGCGTGATCTCCGTGAGGTAACGCAGCACCTTGGACAACGGCACTTGCGACAGGCGCAGATCAAAACGCAAGGCGCGGATCCGCTTGGCCGCTTCGGAATCGGGCGCACCAAGATTGACCGCAAAATTGACGCCCTTTCGTGTCGGATCCGTCTCAACGTTGTCGTTCTCCGCGGCCTTGAGACGCAAAAAATCCAGCGCCTCGTCGAGCGACGATTGATCCAGCGCGATGTTCGGAATAATGATCTGCTCAAGTTTGGCCTTGAGGCTTGTTTCTCCCGTCCCGATCAAGGACGCACCACCATCGGTCGGCAGGAGCGCGTCCTCCGACGCGGGCACCGGTCTTTCCCACTGGGCGTCGACCTGACCGAGCATTTCCGCGCGCGTTTGATCATAGGTGGCCATCGCATTCCCGCGCTTGGCCACCACGGTTTTTTCCATGCCACGACGCGCAGCGCTGTTGGTGGGATCGATCCTCAGCACCTCTTGATATCGCTGGATGGCCTCGTCAAATTTCCCAAGATCATAGGCCCCTTGCGCGGTGTAGAGCAAACGTCTCACCTCGTCGACATCCTTGGCATGCTCGGCATCCAGCGCGGGATTGCTGCGGATCGGATCATCCAGCTGCGCGCGAAAAGCCAAAGCCCCCGCATGATTCGGCGCGACACCCTCCGCGAGCACCTTGTCCAAAAGCGCCTTGGCGCCCTCGAGGTCGCCCTTCCTCGATAAAATTTTTCCCTGCTCGATCGCCGCCTGGGCATATCGATCAGCTGCGGCCGCCCGCAACTCCCACGTCTGCGGCGCATCAGGAAACAACTCCCGCGCACCCGCGAAGGCCTCAAGCGCCTCGGCATATTTCCCCGCCGCATAGGCCTCGTCGCCCTTCAAAAGCAGCTCCTGCGCCTCCTGAACCGCCGTCGCTCGCCGCGCCTGCTCGCGCGCCGCCGCATCGTCAGAACCGCCTAAGTCATCGGCCTGCAAAAAGCCCGACAGCCATGCCGCTAGGCAAGACAACACCACAGATCGGATCCATTTGCTGGGTTTGAAAATCAACATTCGAACGCTGACCAACCCTAGTGAATGGGCACGCCAAGGGTAAGCGCAAAATCCGGAAATTTCATCTTTTGCGAGCCCATGCAAATTCCAGTTGCACCTCGATCCGGCGCGCCCTCACCGGCTTGCGCGGCATAGGCATTCCGAGTTTGTCGACCAGCAAGGGCAAGACACGATCAATCAGCGAATGAATGGTGTTCATGCGAAGAGTGTTCAAAAGAACTAGTTAGGCGTCAATCCTAAAAATCAGGCCTGACCCGCAAAATACGCCCTCGCCGCCTCCACATCCCGTCCGATCGCCGCCTTGAGCTCGTCCAATCCGGAAAATTTCCTCTCTCCACGCAGCTGACACACAAATTCGACCTCAAGATCGCTGCCGTAAAGATCCCCGGAAAAATCCAGCACATGGACCTCCAATAGGCGCTGATCGCCATCGACCGTCGGCCGCAGACCCAAATTCGCCACCGCAGGCCTCCAATCGCCATGATTCAACCTCGCTCGCACGACCCACACACCATCGGGCGGCACTTGCAACTCAGCCACCGAAAGATTTGCCGTCGGAAATCCGAGCTTGTGCCCCAACTTCGCCCCCTTGAGCACCTCGCCCCGCACCGCGTGCGCGCGACCCAGCATCCGCGCGGCCGCCTCAAGATTTCCATCGCGAATGGCCTGACGAATCCGCGTGCTGCTGATTCGATCCCCCTCGGCCATCACCGGCGACACGGCGACAAGTCGATAGCCGTGCTTGGTCGAATGCTCGCGCAAAAATGCCACATCTCCCGAACGCCCCCTTCCAAAACGCCAGTCCTCGCCCACTGCGATCGTGCGCAACTCGGCCCGACAAAGTCGCCCAAGAAAATCCGCCGCCTCCATCGCTGCGATCTCAGCGTCAAAGTTCAGAGCGACAAAAAATTCCAGTCCCAAGGCCCCCGCCAAATCCATCTTCTGCCCGAGCGTTGTCAGCATCATCGCCGGCGCCTTGCCCGGCGCGATCACCCGAATCGGATGCGGATGAAAGGTCAGCAAGCCCGCCATGCCACCCTCGCGCTTCGCTGCCTCCACCGCCGCACCAATCACCGCCCGATGCCCGAGATGCACTCCATCAAAAACCCCCAACGCCAAATGCAAAGGCTCATCCAACTCCGCAAGCTCCTCAAGGTGACGCAGCATCAACACGCCCTTTGCATAAACCGCATCAACCCACTTCACAAGCCTGCGAGTGGATCTTTAAAAATGATCCATACCAGGGATGCGTCGCTAACTTTAGAGCCCATCAACCAGACAAAGCGCCCAAGGCGCAATCATTTCGACTTGGAAATGTAATGGTTAAATATACGGAAAGGAGATTGGAGTTAAATATTGTAACAAATCCGAGAGCTTGCCCTTACCGCAACACCAACATACACGCATGGGGCTGCCCGATAGGGATAGTAATTTATAATTTATAACCGTAGTGCTAGTGAGATACAATAGAGTATGGGACATTTGGTCTAATACTTAAAACACTGCCTTTCGCTGCTGTTTGGCAACTATGGAATCAACGCTGTCGTGCTGTTTTCGTGCTTATTGGTTATCCGACTATTGCGGGAGATAATCTGGAACTAGTCTTAACACCACAACATACCGCCATGGATTCTGGAAACGACCAGACAACAAAGTCCTATACTATACTACTATCTAACCATATTTAGTTGAAATCTTAAACGCCTTCCGCGCTTGCTCCAAGTCCCCACAAGGCTTCCCCCAATACCTCCTGAAACTTGCCCATCGAACGACTCCGTACCATCGAGTGCATAGGCAGTAAGACTGATCGCACCTACTCCGCTGAAGAATCCTTCTATGGGTATTTTGATGTTCTGGGATTCGTAGAAATAATATCCTGAAATCGGAACCTGAAGCCCTCCTGCAGGCAACCTTCCTTGGTAATTGATTTGGGCCTTGATGGGAAACTTGTCGATAGCGCCTCGATAATTCCAATTTAGGTGCGTGCCGCTCGATTCGATCAGCAAAGAACCCTTAGGGCCCCTGAGCTCCACCCATCCACTCACCTCGGCCTGTACCCATTCGTAATTACCGCTTATCGTTGTATCACGTATTGCGATTTTACTCCGGTGATAGACTTTTGCGATCCGATTCCCTTTGGCTCCTAGGGTTCGCATAGCGATAAAATTATCATTAGGATTGCCGCCACCATCCCAAGTAACAACTCCTCCACCTCCCTGCGTCGAGGCAATGTTGATATCACCGTTTTGCAAGTTTCGTGCCGCCATCCACCCTCTCACCTTGACGTGAACCCATGTCAAACCGCCTGTGGTGACCGGAGTATCAGACACAGCAACCAACAATGTATCTGGCCCATGATAGACTGTTGCTACAGTGCGTCCGCCAGGTGCGTCGCGAAGACCCACGCCATCCGCGCCCTTGTATGCAACCCTGAATTCCTTGCCTTGCGTTGGCGCCATGCGAGGCGCTTCAACTGCCGGGATCACTTGTCTAAGCTCATGGGTTCCTGGCGCTTGAGCTTCTGCGGTCTGTGAAATTGTAGGTGCTGTTGTGTCGCCTGATTGCGGAGATACAGATGAATTTCCCAAAAATACCTGTTCAAATAGCTGAGTATACTCGCCGGGAGTCTGGGTCCCGCCGGACTTCTCATTCACTTCCCTCCTCACTCGTGTCATGATTTCAGAGATAGACCTACCTTGCGCCGCCAGTTCGCGGGCCAAAACCGGCGTGAAAAGTCCGTCATTCGCCTTCGAGCCAGCCTCTGCCGCGTAGATTACGATCGAGTTTTTAGGCTTGCTCCCCACCACCGCCAATCCGCGAGTGGCACTACGGGTTGCCGACGCGGGCAGTGGATTATCCCGACATGCATCCAAAACCACGATGTTCACTTCGGACCCCGAAGCATCCAAGGCTCCCATCACCTCATTGAGCTGGACGGCTCTTGTCGAAACACGCCTCTCATCTGGGATATCCGCATCGGCAGGTATCAAATAGTTGGTTCCATCCACTTGGACGCCATGCCCACCGAAATGAAAAAATGCGATACCCCGGGTGTTTTTCAGCCTATCCTCGAAAGCTTTGATTTCATCGAGCATCTGCTCCCTACTGGCGTTCTCAACGAGTCGCGTGGCAAATCCCAATTTTCTTAGCGAATCACCCAATACGAGGGCATCAGTTTTTGGGCTGCCAAGTTTGGGGAAATTTGAATAGTCGGAATTTGCAATTAGCAAAGCCTCCATCGGACGACCTTTGTTTGACCCTGCGACATTCACGGGCTGTGACTCGGAATTTGATGAACCCGAGCTTGGGCTTGTTGCCGCTTGTTTGATATCGCCAGCGTTAGTCGGGTCTTCGACGACGGCTTCAACCTCATCGTCACTCTCCTCACTCATAGCGGCAAGCGGTGGTGCGCAGATCACAAATTGAAACGCCAAAACAACCAAACAAAGCATGAAGATTCGTAAGCGCGTATGCATTGGATTTCTTGAGTTGAACTTTAAAGTCTTATACCGCCATCAAAATGGCCACCACCACTTTTTCTTGGATTCTGCCGGCTTAGGCGGCGCGGCTACGAATGAAACAAAATTATCCGTATAGCGATCAAGATTCACTGAATCACCCGCATATTTGGCAATTTCAGAGCCCAGAGTGGCGGCATCAAGTCGGGACTCCACATCGAGAGTACTGATGCCCTTGGAGTCGAACTCCCTCTGCCAAACCGCGGCGACTTTATCATGCCCTTTGAGCTGCTCGGAAATCTTCTGGTACTGCTCATTACCGAGCTTCGAAAATTCCACCCGCTTCAAAGCGCCCAGATCACACTCCGTTACCCATCGGGCGAATATCTGACTCATGAGTGGTGGCAAATCGCCTTTACGGGGAGCCTTGGACAAGACCTTCTGGATAACATCTCTCGCCGCCATTTCTTTGGATTCCAGCTCACTCTCGATGTTCTCAGTTCCTGGCAGTGAAACTGCAGCCACCACCTCGCCCGTCTCTGGTCGGATGGCCCGCAATTCACCGCCCACTGAATACACATGCTGCGGCAGGCTGCCGTAAAAGCTTTGCTGGCCTACATACTTCGCCACGATCTTGCCCTCGATAGCGAAGTCGCTTTTTTGGCTGATGTCCGATTCTCGGATTTTGGAATCCATCTGGTCTCCTAACAAAGCGTCCCTTTTGGCTCGCTTGAGCTCTCCTGCTCTCGCCGCGCTCTCATCGACCAAATTCATCTGAAGATCTTTGGCAATTTGCTGCACATAACCTTGAGCGTAGCGTGTTTCCCCCGTACTCCCGTCGATTTCTTCTACAATGGATACCGAAACACGAGGCGATCCCTTGAGCGCAATCACCTGACGCAGCGCCAATATGTTTTTGGCATCCGGTGCACCCTTCTCGACATCAGCCTTCACCTTGACCCTGTAAATCTCATCGGCACCCAGTCCTGAGCTGATGATCTTATAAGTTTTCACATGTCCAAAAGCACTGCTCAGGATGCGATCGTACTCCAACACGAAATCGTTCACAGCAGATTGCCCCAGCACATCAACACCAGCACCCACGCGCACGGCCTCACGCAAAGCGTCCGCCAGTGCCTGCTCCCGAGCCGTTCGCTGATCCCCTGCGGCTCGGCCTTCTGCTACAACTTGATTTGCAGCGACAGCGGAACCGTAGCCGTCGCATACAAAAATTGCACAAACGATAAATTTGAATAGGTTGTTCATGATTTTATTTTTTTGATTTTGGCAGGAAAGAAATTCATTTATCAATATTCTATTTTTACGAATTTGTCATTTATGAATTTATACTTAACGAATAATCCTTGCCCGCCATATGGAAACGTAATTGTATTATTTTCTAAATTTATTCGATCTTGAATAAATTCGTGAAGCAAGAGTTTGAAAGGAGGTTTTTCTATGGTATATGGCTGATTTTTTATGGATTTAAAGATCCAAACAAATGCAGAGGCTGCCTGATCAGATATGTGAAAAATTAACTCAGCAGATCCATCGTCATCAAAATCATGAGCCACCACGGTATATTTAGAACCATCTGCAATATCGCCGTACTCATTAAACGGACTATTATTTGCTTCAGTTGGAAGATCCAAATTCCAAGCAAAATCAAGACCGGACATAGAAACAGTGGTTTTCGTTCCATTTGGAGAATCTAAACCTATCTTTACCGTCGTCTGCCTGCCATCAATAACAGTTTCCAATTCCTTAGTCATCCCATCTTTATCAATTCCACGCCAAGTTATAGACGAACTAAGAATTGCTTTTTTTTCGGTGATTTTAATTGAATCATCTGAAATCACATCGAGTACATGATTTCCTCTCTCGTGTGTGGTGAGGCTTTCTTTTCTCTCTGAAGAAAAGTGATCGGAAGTAGATGGCTTTTCTAGAAGACTCAGCCGCTCGAAAAGCTGGTTGTATTCGCCCGGCGTTTGAGCCCCATTCGACTGCAGGTGGACTTCTTTTCTGACTTGCTTCATTATCTCGGAAATATCTGCATTGCCAGCAGAAGCCAAAATCTTGGAGAGAATTGGGGTGAAAAGCCCATCAGTGGCAGCACTTCCAGCCTCTGCCGCATAGATGATGATGGAGTTTTTGGGCTTTCTTGCGACTACCGACAAACCTCTCGTCACAGATCTCGTTGATGAGGCCGGCAGCGGATTGTCGCGACATGCATCAAGAATGACCACATTTGCTGTCGATCCTGAAGCGTCTAGAGCAGACATCACCTCGTCCAAGTCGAGTGCGCGAGTTGAAACCCGCTTTTCATCGGGTATTTCCGCATCGGCGGGGATGAGGTAATTTTTACTCGCCACCTGAATCCCGTGACCTCCGTAATGAAGAAATGCAATGCCTGGATTTTTTTTGAGACGCTCTTCAAATGCGCTCAATTCCATCAGCATATTTTCCCGATTCGCATTTTCCAAGATTTTGACATTGAATCCGGCATCAGAGAGAACACCACTTAGCTGCAGCGCATCTTTGATCGGATTCGGCAACTTGGGAAAGTGAGCATAGTTCGCATTTGCAATCAAAAGCGCTTCCTTCTGTGCAAGACATGGCATGCACAATATAGCAAAGCTCAACAGAGCGAGTATCATGGTCGTTTTCATCGCGTCTTTGTCACCACAAAGTCCCCTTCCACGTTAATTCGGCGAATGTTTGGAGTCTGTTTCTTATTGGAGAGATCTGAGACTCGTTTTTTTACGTACTGGGTGATCTCAGACATTTGCACCAATCCATCTTTGTTGGAGTCAGTATCCCCGTTGCCATCAAGGGCTTCGAGTACGGCATAAGTGAACAGGCCATTTTTTTGTTCACTACTTTCAAGTGCGTATTCGGCACCCGCGGAGGAGCTAAGAATGGTGGAGCCGCTGCCACGGCGAAGGTCGACGAAAAGTCCCTGCAATCGATCATACCACTCACTTTTCCCACGAGCACCTTCTACGGGCGCAACGCTCATGCCACGAGCACCTGATGGCAGCATGGCCACAACCTGATTTGAGCTTGGCTGCGTTGAGGCGAGCATCTGTTTCTCCTCCTCGTCCAGTTCGCCAGCGTGACAAGTGTCGATGAGCAAGGATTTCTTGAGGCTCGGCAGGCTGGCTAGCAAATCATCAAATTCCTCATAGGCGATCCCTCTGGCCGAAGGGTTTTTGAAGTCGATGTCACTCGTTCCGAAATAGTAATCGTACTTGTCGTCAAGAAGACCGTGACCAGCCACGAACAAAACAACAGTGTCGTCTATGGTCGCTGCCGAAAGAAATTCTCTGATTTTGGCCATGCTCTCCTTAGTCACCGCGCTGTCGGTAAGCAGTAGCTCATTAACAGCACCATAGTTAACTGCCGATCGGGATCGAATGCACTCGATTAGGTCCTTAGCATCTTTGGCTGCATATTTGAGGTTCCACTCGGGATTGGCGTATTCGGAAACCCCCATGGCCACGGCAAAGAGTCTAGGCTTAGGCCGTTCTTCGGTGCAGGTAATCTCTGTGTTGGCATAAAGAGATTCCGCACCAGCGCTATTGATCACCGAAACCTGAATCTTGTTACGTCCTGCGACCAATTGAATCGGAATGGTACGTTCTAATGATTGGGTATTTAGCTCACGCAATGATTCCCCGTCACGTCCATTAATAGGAACATTGTTAACAAAAATCTTTAGTCGATCTAAAACGAAATCTTTATCAATAGCGCTAATTTTTATGTTCTTAGTTTTTTCAGTAGTCGTGAGTGAATCATGATCTTTGAAAAGAACCACAGGCAGATTCGTAAATTGTATAGAATGATTCTGAGATGACTTGATTTTGTTTAATCTCCGCTCATGTAAACTTTTTGCTACCCTGATAGCTTCTTGTGGAGCACTAAGTCTATCGAGAACTATGTCAGGCCTATTTAGAGTTGAACTAAATTGATCCGATGAATAGGCATTAAGAGCTTTCTCAGGCTCCAGCGGATTGTATTTCTCAACTATAGAAACAAGATTCTCAGCTCCATTAGTTGCATAGTAACCATCAGGGGTCATGCAAGTCCATTTTTTTTGATCATTAAAATAAATGTTAATTATTGGCAATAGAGCGCCATCATCTTTCCATGTGTAAAGGGACACATGCTCATTCGAAGAAATATAAATTCTCTTAGTAATGAAATCTACGGAAACTCCATTAGCTGTTGCGATTGGTGTCTTGGCTAGAACTAAACCTTCACGATAATTAACAAGGTATAGATATTCGCCACACCAGACGATTACTCGCCGACCCTCATCATCTAAAGGCTTCGCATATTTGACGCTCATGGATGTATCGTACATGTTTTCACCCAATCCCCAAGTGCCATCCTGAATAAGAATTTTTTTATCATGCAAATCAATCAAATAAAAATTCCCGCTTTCACCTTTATACTCTTCACTAACTGCAATAATTTTTCCTGATGGAGATAATCCGCAGGCTACAAAACCACCGGGGCAATCATCTCGTAACTTTATTAGTGATAAAACACGTTCTTTTCCTAACAAGACCGAAGTAAAATCCTCGTCAAAGAAATGCTTATTAAAATTATTTTTGTATTTAAGAAAAGAATACCAATTGGGTTTTTTTTCTCTTATAAAAGCCTCATCAGGAAGATATTTATTGCCACCTAAAGTTAGGTTGGATTTTTTTCTGCTCAGATTAGTAAAATCATAAATCTTATCGCCCCATATAAAGTTATTTATTTCATCACAATGAAATATTTTAGGAATATCGTAATGATTTTCTTCTTTTAATTCATTATCGAATTGGAGTGTTAACCGACTAATTGCAGCATGACCAATTTCTGCTATTTTTTTTATGCCTTCACGATTGTAAATATGCAATTTGCCTTTGCAGTAAGCTATTGTTTCTCCAGACGATGAGTTGCACAAATATATTGTATCATTTGGTAAATTTTTTGTTTCCTTTGAGGGTAAATAATTATTAGGATATATATTGTACTTCTGAAAATAACCTTGCCACTCTGACAACTCTAAAGCTTGACGGTCTAGTTTCTCTATTTCAGTATAAATATTTTTTCTGCTCTCATAAATTACAAGCTTATTTCCATGCATATCGTCATTCAATAAAGCTATTCCTTTTTTACTTTTTCCATCATAAAAAAATTCATTAAATTGGTATTTAAATCTTTTAATTTTTTTCTCTTTGACTAGATATTTTTGGAACAAATATACACCATATTTACCGTCCCAGAAATTTACCAGTAGGTCGCCTTCTTCGTCAAAATTAATCGAAGATGCTAACTTAGTACATGGCGCATTCCATATACATAGTCTTGTTTTTAAATCAAAAAATTTAATAGTGCTACCAACAAATAAAGCTAATATGTTTTTCGTTGAATCATAACTAAAATCATAAAAATTTTTGTTGTCCGGGTCGTCAAAAGTCAAATTGGGAACTACTTCATGAGATCCCGTCAATGATGGGGGAATTGTTTCTATATATTCGTCATAATGAAAAATTGCTCTTTTGTCAAAATTAAAATTCGCTATTACTTTTTTATATGGACTTCTTTCGTTGTTGTTTTTTGTGTTAAATAAAAAGTCGCTCTTGATTCTGAAAAATTCCTCTGCTGGATATTCGCGTGTCTCTATAACGTTTCCGTTATCTAACTCCATTATCCAAGAGTTATTTTTCATGTAGGGCAATGGAAGCCATTTAGCAGGACCTTTTACAATCAATTCCTCATTCTTAGATATTTGCTCATGTATGAAAATTCCTGATGGGGGATATTCGTTCCTCAGGGTAAATTGATTCAATATATCATATGCTTTGTAAATGTCCTTCTGGAGCCCATGCCCATAATGCAAACACATTGCGTAATTATGCATTGCTGGAACATAATTCATGTCAGCTGCTTTTTTGTAGATGGTAGCAGCATCTCGATGCCTTTTTTCTTCGGGGACATTTTGCCCAATGGCTTGCCCCTGAAAAATCATGGTCGCAGACGCTGTCATTGAGTAGGGATCTCTAGCAGAATGTAAGGCCTTGAATGAGGCTGTTTGCAACTCGATCCCCTTTTGCTCATCTTTAGCTACACCTTCCCCATTACGAAGCAGTGTGCCCAGACGATATAGCCCCAATGGGTGGCGGGCTTTGGCGCTTGCCATCGCATAATACGCAGCCTGCTCCAGATTTTTCTCAGTTTCCCAACCAATTTGATAGTGCATTGCCACCACCGCTTGGGCAAATGAATTTCCTTTATCGGCCAAGTTTTTTGCTTTTTCAAAAGCCAGAATCGCTTCATTCGAATCAATGGGGAAATTTGATGCATCATTGACCTTACTACTCTCTCTCTCAAATCGTATGACATGCCGCTCTCCATCGATGGATGATAATTCACCGCTCCACCTAATTTCTCCTGCTTCGCCTGACGTTGTTAAGTGAATGGATCCAATTGGCGCTTCATCACGGACAGCATGCATTCGAAGTACTCCTTCCTGATGATTATCTCCTTGTAGGTCATAAACCTCGCCACTCGAAAGTTCGCAGCGTCCGATCACTTCTCCCGTCTTTTTCCAATCCAAATGAAAAACGGCGTTTTGTTCGCCAATTTTTCCTGAATATTGTTGCTCATTTATTTTATGCGACTCTCTCTCAAAATTTACGGAAAGGCTCTTGCCATCTGTTGAGGATAGCTGCCCAATCCATCTGATCGCTCCCGATTCGACCGATTTCTTTAACTGCACAGCCCCAATTGACGCCCCATCACGAGTAGCATTCAATCGAAGAGTACCCTCCTGATGATTGTCGCCCTTCAGTTCAAAGGCCTCACCATTCGCAAGCAGGCAGTGTCCTGTAACTTCTCCAGAATCATGCCATTTCAATTGAAAGTCGGCGTTTTGATTCCCGATGGTTCCAGAATAACGCTGCTCTCCTTTCCCATGCAAATCAGTGAAGAAGATTAAAAATACAAACAGCAGAGATATTTTTGCGTAAAGTAGTTTCGCATTCATGGTAAATTTCAAAATGGCCACCAACTGGTTTTTTTTCGAGTGAGGTTTGGTTTTTGGGGCGGTCTTGAGGTTGTTCTCTGGCAGCTCTTGCACCTCTGAAACTGGTTGGGGCAGTGTGGCAGGTGTATGGGATGGAGCCGTCATCATGAAGGCTCGGCGCAGCCCAAAAACCCCATCACCACTTCGTGCCTCACCGACACCGGTTTCACAGGCCGATAAGGTGACGAGCCAGGTGCCATCGAGATCAAGCGAAGCCACTTCATCCTCGCGTTTCTTGGTTTCTTGGCTTGCTCAAATGGAAGAACTTGGGCTCTAGCTGTAAAAGTGCTCATTGTGAGCGCTGCGAGCGTGATGCATATGCCTTTGATTCCTAAGTTCAGACTCATTGCTTCAATCAACTAAATTAAAATCCTGATCCCTTTCAAATGCTACAACACTAGGCTTTTGGGCGTTACCGGTAAGCTCTGGAATTCTTTGTCCCAAATAATCTCGGAGTTCGCTTACACTTACATCCTCATCCTTGTCCCAGTCAGCTTTTTTATCCCTCAGGCCCTCAATAACAGATGCAGTAAAGACCCCATTGTTCCATTGCCCTGATTCGAGCGCGTATTCCGCCCCACCGGAGGCGCCGATGATGTTCACGCCGCGATGAGTGCCTGGGAGCATAAACAATTCCTCAATGAATCTTTGATTCGCCCCGCTTGTGAGTTCTTCGGCTTTCGAAACAATCATACCTCGCTGCTTGATGGACCGAACGCCATCGGGAAGCTTGAAGTCAGCGCTGGCCATCAATGCTTCCTCCTTTTCGCCAATCATGCCAGAGTGACAGGTATCCAGCAGTATCAAGCGCTTGAGTGATTTACCAGCCCCAACTGCTCCAATCAGGTCGTCCAGCTTGATGCCTGTTTCATTGGGCCTATCTGGGTCGAAATCATGGCGTGCAAAAACATAATCAAGATTTGCATCCAAGACACCATGCCCGGCGCAAAATAGAATCACTTCATCATCTTCCTGTGAAGCTGCGAGGAACTCCTGAATTTTTCCTATAGCATCGCCATCAACCTCGTCGTCAGTGAGTATCAACGATTCGGTGTCCGTATTGCTCAGCGACGAAGTCAGATCCTTGGCATCCTTAGCAGCGAATGCCAAATCGAACTCCGACTTATGGTATTTCGATACACCAAGCGCTACAACATATCGCCTTGGTGATTGAGCCTCTTTGAGGATGGTTCTGAATCTTTGAGAATCACTCCTTCTTCCCATCTCATCAATCGCAGTCACTTCAATCCAATTCTGCCCTTCGGCAATACGCAGACTCACCACCGTTTCCAAATTGCCATCGTTGGTTTTTGACAAAAATTGACCCATGACATTGGCGCATTCCACGCCGTTGACTCGCACTAAAACATTCGAAATCGGAGTTTTTTTAGGGGTGATTTTGATGGGTATTTCAATATCCGATCCTTTTGCCCATAAGGGTGGCATTTCAACCGATACAGCCGGAATCTCCTCAGCGGTGGGTTCCGGCTTACTGGCATCATGCCCAATGCGCTTCAACCATCTCTCGGTCACCTTGGCCAAAATCTCGATCTGCTCGGCATCGCCACCCAAGGCCTTGAGCACTTCAGCCGGACGGTTGCGCCAACTAGCGAGTGTGGAGCCGTCAGCCATGCCATTGCCCGCCTTCAGACGAAGCAGGCCCTCGCAACCGGGAGAACCAGCATAAATGCCATTAGGCAAAAGGATCGCGTATTGATCTTCGTCTCCGAGAACCAAGTCAAAACGCCTGGTTGGCTTCCCATTCCAGATGCTCCAGACTTCAAAACCGGCGGCAGTAGGAATGAACAGTGTGCCTGAATTATGGTCACAAAGGGCCTTGCCGAAACGCGCAGGAAACCGCCAAGCCTTGATTGGCTTTTGTTCGCCAGAACCCAAGTTAACGGCAACTAGACTGAGCGAATCCTCTGCCCCATAAAGAATCAGACACTTTCCTCCCAATGTCTGTATCGAGAGCGGCTCAGTAATATTGGGAAGATCGTGCGCGACGGTAATTGGATCGCGACCGCCTCCTACTTGCTCGAGATTCAAACAAACCCCGTATCCGCCTGTGTGAGAGTCGTTTATGAATGAATACGCGCGCCATCCTCCGCAGGTATTGCTGTATTTTATCCCATCATAGAAACCCTTTGCCCCACCCGTTAGAGACGGGCCAATCGGTTCGCCCGTTTCGGCGTCGATTCTGAACCACTCGACGAAATGATCGCCACTGACTACAAAAGTATCCGAAACTGGTTCCCAGTCCCGCACCAAATCACTCGGTGACTTTTTAAGAATTTCTTTGGCCAAATAATCGCTCAGTCCTTTGACAGACCCGCGCCTTATGCCCTCTCGCATTTTCGCCAGCGCTCCATCGCCTAATGTGACGCGGCTAAAGTGCAAGTCGTCAGGAATATTTGCTTTGAAGAATTCGTTGCCAACTTGGTATCCGACGGAATAGTCCGAATAAGCCACTTTCACAGCGGGCCCATCGGGTCCTGACTCCACAATCTCCGGATTGATCATCCTTGCTCTAGGCTGATAGTTGTTTGCATTTGCCAGTGCTTCAACAGACCGTTCATCGGCCCTAGGCAGGGAAATCTTTAGCACTTCCTGCCCGCGAAAAAGGTGTAAATAAGGACCCGCGACGCAGGCGAGGCTGCCGTGTCCAAAGATATGCGGGTTGGATGCATCTTTACAGCCTGCGCTGAAGGTCTGCGCCTTTAGATCCATAAGGTCAATAAGCCCCAAATGCCCGCTGTCATCTAATTTCAGAACGCGAGGATACATCGACTTCTCACCGGCACTTCCAACAGCAAAATCCCCGCGAGTCTTTGCAGGGTCCTTCGATTCGATTGGAGCAGCACCCAAATACGACAAGGCAGGCCTATCTTTCTCGATGAAGGCGACGTGCCGCGCTTTGTTTATATCGTGATGGTAGGGTGGTTTCTCGGGCCGGGGTGTTTCATTAATAGCTACTTGCAGCATCCTGAATGACGGTAATGTAGGGCGATTTGAGATGTATTGACCCGAAAGTCCGGGCTGAACCTTCACCAAGAGTTGATTTCCCAAACTCGCAATCTTCACGTCATTATTCAGCGCGAGCCAATAGTCATCCTGCACAAGCGGAATGCGCTCGAATTTCCTGCCTTCAAGATCTACTAGAGTGAGCGCTAATGGGTAGTCGTCATAGCAATACTTGGCAGCCGTTACAGTGCCGATATAGAAAAGATCCTCCTTTCGACTATCAACACGTCCAATCTGGAAAACACGGTTTGGAAGAGCAATCACTGCTCGCAGCTTGCCGCATCTGGTATCGTAGAATGAAAGCTCCGTCTTTATGCTTCCTGCCGCCACCGTCCCCCGGAACTCGGCTGAACGCACTACGAGGTTTGCATCGGCAAATGCAATTAGGCCCGCAGAATCGGTTGCCAGAGTTGTGGTCGGCTCGACTTTGTGTTCGATAAATTCATAGGCCCATCTCTCACCTCCATTAAATCCCTCCACCGCTTCCTCTGCACTTTTTTGGGGCTCCGATACGGACAGCTCCTGTGCCGTGCGAGAGAGAACATCGAGCCGATGCTGAACTATTCCCTCGAGATAATCGGAGGTCTGCTTGATTTGCAGATCTCGCGACACCATTCTGTTTGTATTTCGAAAGGTCTCTAATCTTGACGTTTTCGTTTTCGTGCCATCCCAGCGCTGGCCATGGCTTAGTCTTAGGGTCTCCGCCATTTGATTGCGATGATCTTCGTGCTCAATCTGTTCTCGTGCGATTTTGTCGCCATGAGTAGGATGTTTGGATAGCTGCTGCGCCAACACTGTAACCTGTTCATCAAGAAAAAGGAGAGGACTGCCGTTTCTGACGACTTTATAAATATCGTTACGCGACGCAGTCGTCGGCAGTCCAAAGACGACTCTTCGGGCCGCTCCCTCAATATTATAAAGTTCTTTTGAGAATTGCTCCCAAGCGCGGGGGAGTTCGTCTATGTGGTCTAAATAAAAACTCTCCAAGATACTGAGGGTCTTCCAATGACCAACCGGATCCGGTTGAGGCAGCGATTGGTAGATGGAGAGTGCCCTTTTTAGGGACTGCTCAGCGTCATCATCGTAGTTTTCGAGAAGAAAAAGAACAATACCAAGGCTGTATTGCGCTTCCGCTTGTTGTCGCAAGTTCGCACGCTGTGTGGCAGAAGCAAATTTCTCGGCTAGAGAAAGCGCAGACTTCAAATCCCCTTTATCGATCAGACTTTCTATTTCACAAGCTTCAGCGCTTGCTGCATGCAAAGTCGGTGAGACGACTGCGCTTGGAGTTAGTTCCGTCGATTGAAAAGTCTTCGCCAGCGGATAAGCTGCCACTTGGGCTTTTGCCAGATACTGTTGAAAAAGCGCAGGGTTTTTACTGACTCCATGCCCATCGTTCAACGCCATCGCATAATTGAACTGCGCTGGAGCAAATCCCATGTCAGCAGCTTGCTTGTAGAGACCTGCAGCAACGCGCCGTCGTTCATTTTCATCGATACTCTGCCCTGCCACCTTGCCTTGGAAGATCATGATAGCAGTTGCAGTGATCGAATAGGGATCCTTCGCGTCCTTGAGGGCTTTGTATGACATTCCCTGTAGCTCAAGACCCTTCTTCTCATCTTTCGAAAACCCCTCACCATTCCGTAGCATCGTGCCTACACGGAAAAGCCCCAAGGCATGTTTCGCTTTAGCGCTTGCATGCGCGTAGCGCGCAGCCTGTTTCACATTCTTCTCGGTCTCCCAGCCAATCTGGTAATGCATCGCCACCACCGCCTGAGCGAAGGCATCACCTTTATCGGCACGCTGTTTGGCTTGATCAAAAGTCATAACGCCTTCATCTCGTGCGATACATGGAACGCACAATACGGCACAAATCAGCAGGGCATAATTGATGTTTGATATCATCTTGTTCTCGTCATCGCAAAGCCGCCTTCCAGATTCACCCGTGAATAAGTTTCGTGTTCATGGTATATTTCAAAACGGCCACCAACTGCTTTTCTTTTTATCAGCCGAATCCATCTTTATTTTGCTATTCGGCTAATTCTCGTTTTCGCCTTTAGGAGCTTCGTTGATAATTGGCGGCATGGTGATGGGTGGGTGGGTGCGTGCCGTCATCATGACCATGGCAAAGGGACTACATTTTCAGCAGTGACTGACTCATAGGCCCTATGGCTTCGGAAATGTGCAGACCACAATCGAATCCTGACCCCAACGAAGTGGCGCACCATCACCGCTCTTGGCAGTTGCGATGGCTGAATCGATTCCTTTGACCGCCATGCCGCGCGTGAGGGTTTGATATGATTGTTGCTCCTGCGATTGGGCAGCATGTTGGGCTAAAGCCTTGTGGAGTTCGCTCGGCTTTGAACACGCGATAACCTCCACAACATCCGAGCCAAAGGGCGAGCCAATCTGGATTTCGAATCCGCTTTTGTGCGTGCCTGGGACATCGATCGGCTTGTTGGCGGGAATGAGCGTATTGCTGGCAAAACGGTTGGGGAAAAGAACCGAGCTTGTTCCATCGCTCTGGTGGCATAGGACGGCGATGTGGCATTCTTCAGCGGCGCGAACACGAAAGCTCACGGTTTCACCTTCGGCGTAGGCCCGCTTGCCATCCGTTGAGAAGACCTCCACTTGAAAGTCCTTGGGAACCTTGGCAAGGCGGGATGTCACAAGGTCTTTCACATTGGCAAGGCTCTGCTCGATATTGTGCGGTTTAAGCATGCTGCCGGCATCCTTCTGTCCCGCCACCTGTGGATCTGGCCAGATCTTTGCCTTCACCTCGGAAGATGGGATCTCCACTTTTGATTTGCGAATTTCCCCTCCTTCCAACCATGCCAGTTCGGCGTAAATTTGGATTTTGTCCCCTTGGGCATAGAAGCGACCGCGGACAATCCCTTTGACCCCTTCGATGCTGACTTTTTCCACCCCACTGCCAGGCTCGAGGACCCCCTTGCCCTGGAATTTCCCCTCCCTTTGCAGGTCGGCCAGACGATCGCGGGTGATCACATTGAATTTGCCTGTTTTGCCGAGAGCGATTTCCAATTCGTCCCGCAGCAAACTGGAAAAGGGCGATAGCAGATCGGTGTTTTCGTAGGCGAAGTTTCCAACTCCTATGTTCACTTTATCCGCTGGGACATCTTGAGCTAGATCGGCGGCAAGCGGCTTGAAGGGGTCCTCGGCGTAGGAAAGCGGAGAGATCAAAAGAGCCACTGCCACAAAGAGATGCCCATGCAGACAACCCGCACCAGTAAAGATGCCATAAGGTTTCATGGCTCTCTGAGCTCGCTATCAGGGGCTGCGACCGGTACGACATCCACCACGGTTTTGGTGTTGGTGGTTCTCTCCTCGGTGATGGTAGGTTTGGTTTTGGCGACTGGGGCTTGAGGAGTCTTTGCATTACCCGGGGAGGCTCTTCCAGACGACGCGCTGCCTGATGCCGTGCTTCCAGACGCCGTGCTGCCTGATACCGCGCCGCTTGCCGTTTTGGAAGGAGCCGCTTGGGCGGCAAGCGAAGGTTTCGCCGGTGTAGCCGTCTTGCTTGTGCTCGCCTTAGTTTTTGCGGCTGGTGTTGCGACAGACTGTGGTACGGAAGCCTTCTTCTGCGCCGATGTCTTAGCTTTGCCTGTGTTTGCAACCTGTGGTGCTTGTTTGTTGGCGGTGGTCGCCGCCGATGCAGGTTTTGCGACGGCGCTCGGCGTAGAGGGCATATTCACCTTCTGCGGATTGGCGATAGCGTTGGTTTTTTTCACCTCGCCGGCCTTGACCTGTTGTGCACCCGGCAGGACCACAACCACATTGTTGGTAACAGAGGCGGGGGGCTTTTGAACGCAGCTGGTGTTGCACAAAAGTGCCAGTAAAAGCGCAATGGGAAATGGTTTCGTGCTCATGGGTTAATTGTTATTGGGCGTAATCTTATTCGACTACAGGGGTTGACCCTAGACTCTCGCGAATGATCACCTCGGTCTGTGAAAAGGGGTCATTCCCTGCTGAATCATCCGATGCCATCTTGTCGTGGGCTTTCGCAAGACCTCTTCCAGTTTCGGTAAACACATGTTCCTTTACCTCATCTTTGACATCAAGTTTGTCGACTTTGGGGTCCACATATCGACGAGTGGTCCTAATGACTTCTTTCATTTTCAACTGCATGGTGACTTTGCATGTGCCATCGCTTTCGTATTCGATGCCCGTCGTTTTTGCTCCCTTAATGGTGTGGGAAAGAGCGGCAACCAAGTCATCATTCTTCAGGCAAAAATCCCTCATGTTAGAATTACTGGTAATTTGCGTGCCCATGATGCGTCCTGCAAGTTTGCGGTAAGCATTAAGCTCGGCGGCGCGTTTGGCCATCACCTTGGAATGCCCCTCGGAGCTAGGAAGCGCGGCATTCCCCATCACTTCGATCACTTTTTCATTGGATTCACGCTTGGCCTCGGTTTTTTCATACAATTTCTCAATGGTGCCACTATCCAGCTTCCTTCCTTTGATGACTTGATTCAATGAATCCACGAGTTCTCTGATCTTCACGGCTCGCACCACTTGCACGCGGCCATCTTTAAGATATTCTGTCTCGCCTATGGAGGTTGCACCCACAAGGCACGCACTTGTCACACTTTTCACGGCGTCACCAACAAGCGCCAAATCACTGACCCTAGTATCGCTGTCGACATCGGCACCAAAAATGCGTTCCACAAGGAGGCGGTCACCATCGATCTCAGCCGCCCTCTCTGCGGCAAGACGAGCCTGAGGACCAGCCTGCTCCCAGACGGCTGGGAATGAAACCTTCACTTCAACGGGCTTGGCCACTTCGGAGCGACATGAAACGCCCGACAGGAGGAAAACAGCGGTGTATGCGATGTATTTTTTCATAAGGGTGTATTGATGGGCCACAGAGTGTGCCTGTTCGTCAAGCAAATAGACTACGGAACGCCTCATTTGTTAGTGAAATAGTCACTCAAAGTGCTGATTTCAAACCCCCAAGGCCAAATGCAAAGGCTCATCCAGCTCGGCTAGTTCCTCAAGGTGACGCAGCATCAACACGACCCATCAATAGCTCCGCGATCATCTTGGCACAAGCCCGCGAGTGAATGTGGAAAATGATCGGCACCCGAAACACGCAAAACATCCATGATGCCGGCAACCAACCAAGACCACACGAGTCCTCAGATCGGCGCAAGCCGGCGCTCTCGTCGGGTGGCCAAGCCAAGAATCGCACATCCTACCATCATCAAAGCCGATGGCTCTGGCACCGCAGTGATGCTGTTGATCACCACCAAACTACCCACCTCCAGTGCAGGAGCGGTGAGTGGAAGTTCGCTGAAGGGTGATCCAAGCTGCACACTCACATCATACGATGGAACAACGGCGATCGCATCGATCACCGACAAACCAGGATTTTCCAAAGTATCAACCACCACGCCGAACACGGCATAGTTGCCGTCGAGGGCCGTGTTATCAGTCACATTGAAATACCATCCGCTCGTCGCGCTGTTAGGATCAGCGCTCCGGGCCATGGCGATCGTGCCACGAACATTGGAATAGCCCGCCTGCAAAGAGATCGGCGCAAATGTGGAAACCGGATTGAGCGTGGTCCCTTGAAGAACGAAACCTCCTCCTTGAATGATTTGAATGCCAGTCGGGTCGTATGTCGTGCTACGATGAATAATCGTATTTGAGTAAAGTCCCGCATCCACATAGCTCATGAAGTTGGCGACGGTGCTCTCCATGCTTGGGATATCGTACAACTCGACATCGAATGTTCCCAAGTTGGTGCCAAAACGCACGTAGTTCGCGGCACGGGCAGATCCAAGCGTCATAAGCATTCCGCAGGCAAGGATCGCCAGCGCATGCTGCATGCGGTGCATGACGATGACGCCGACTGGGAATTTACGTATGCTTTGCAAGGGAGATATTTTAGCGTTTGTCGACGCGACACCAAGAATTTTTTACTTAAGAAAAATCAAGTTTTTTGACACCCGCCCCACCTCACGCATCTTGCAGCCAGGTCTTTGGTTTGTACCACAGCGCGTAGGGCACAAACGCCACCGAAGTGAGCAGCATCAGGCCCGCGAAAAACCAAAAGTAAACCGCGCCGCGCAGGCGGGTTTGACCCCCGCAAAAGGCGCTGCGCGAAATCCCGCCGGGCGCGGCGGCTGTCGCCGATTCCTCACCGCCACTCGCTCGCTTGTGCCGTTCGAGCCAGGTCTCAGCGGGACGCAAGCGATCCATCCACGAAACCTGTTTTTTCTGCGCTTTCTCGGGCAGCTCAATCATCAGCCCCGCATCCCACATCGTCCCGCTCTTGCGATCCGCCCCATCGCTGATCACGCGCAAACGAGAGGAGTTCAAAATCTCAACACGCAAAGGATTGCCCCACGCGTCATTCAAACCCGACACGCATTCGTTGAGCAAAGGCTCCGCTGGAAAACTTCCGCCTCTGGCAGCCACCAGTTCGCCAATCCGATCGGCGGCCTGATGATAGATTTCCTCGCCGGGAATTTTTAACGATGCCACTGCTCCATCCGCCAACTCGATGCTGATGTCGTCTACCGTACCAACCACCCCATCATGACCCGCCACCGCGACCTTGCCGCTGTGTTTGGTTTCAATCAAAGAAGCATGATCTTTCTCCAATTGACTCACCGCCGCCTCGGGGATCTGGATGAAATGGTTCACTCCGGCGACAAAGAAATTTCCCATCGCCACCGCGCCGAGATAAAAGCACATCACCAGCGATTTCATCGTCCTCGGCGACTGCGTGTAGGCAAATTCCAAGGCCACGATCGACACCATCACCTCCGCCGCGGTCAGCAAAGCGAAGGCCAAAATCTGCCATGAAATGTTCGGGCGCTCGCCCGCATCGATCCATTGCTGGATCTCCGCCACCAAAGCAAATGACAAGGTCATGATGAACAAACCGAGTCCGATCTTGCGCAGCGGCGTGAGCCGCCATACACGATTGATCAAAGGATAGAGCCCGTAGGAAAAAATCGGAATGAACAACAACACGAACACCGAGTTGAGTGCCTGCACCTGCGAGGGCAGCCATTCGAACCCGAGGAAATTTCGATCCATGTCCTGCGATTGGAAAATCCAGGTGGATCCGGTTTGATCGAACAAGGCCCAAAAGATCGCCACAAAAACATACATCGGCATGAGCTTAAGCAACACCCGCAGACCACCGCCTTTGAACACCTCGCGCACAAAGCCCATGCCCGCCGCCGGCACATGCGCGAAGCGTTTGCGCCCCGCCCAAAACACCCATGTCGCCAAGGCCATCAAAACCCCTGGCACGCCAAAGGCCCAATGAGGACCATGCCACTCGAGCAACCACGGCGTCAGCAACATCGACACAAAAGCACCGATGTTGATCGAAAAATAAAACCAGTTGAAAACCCGCGGCAAAAGATGCGCGTTGCGCGCGCCAAACTGATCGCCCACATGCGCCGACACGCAGGGCTTGATCCCACCCGACCCGAGCGCAATCAGCCCCAGCCCAAGCATCAGCCAAAGATACGGATCACCCATCAAGCCCATCGCCGCCAGCGCCGCATGACCCGCGCAATACACCAGCGACAGCGAGATGATGGTTCGATACTTTCCAACCCACACATCCGCCAACAGGGCGCCCAACAAGGGCATCAGATACACCGCGCCATTGAACAAGTGAACCTTCTCGGTTGCCTCCGCCTCGCTGATCGGCGCCCCTCCGTTGCCCATGTGATGAAGGTACTGCACCATGAACACCGCCAGCACCGCCTTCATCCCATAAAACGAAAACCTCTCGGCCGCCTCATTGCCAATGATGTGCCCCACCCCCGGCGGCATGCCCTCAATGTCAGCAGGCGATTTGCGGTAACTCATGCCAGCATCCTCAACACCCCGTGAAATGATTCCAAGCCTTCTCTGCGGGTGGGATTTCGATAAACCCACGCCTCTGACCTGCGGACTTGCAGGCAAGCATGTCATGAGGTAGTTTTACTCCAATGGGAGTCGCCGAGTTAATGGGTGAAATCCGGAAGCTTCCGGATGACGAGCTACTTGCACTAGCAGCGCAAGTGGATGCGGAGGCGGCGCGTGCGGTGGACACAAGGTTCGCCTCGATGGTGAAAGAGGGCGCATTCGATCAATGCGCAACGGATGCGCTCAAAGAACTGAAAGAGGGCAAAACCATTTCACTACATGAAGTCCTCGACGAGCGCCGCATTCCGTAAACAGTTTGCCGCACTCGCTCCGGATGCGAAGCGAAATCTTCCATATTCCGTCTTCCGTCTTCCGTCTTCCGTCTTCCGTCTTCTGTCTTCTGTCTTCTGTCTTCTCCACCCTTGCCACTTGAAACTTGAACCTCTAATCATTCTCCCATGACCCCCCAAACCCTCCAGCAATGGGCCGAGGAAGAAATCGAAGGCCTACTGATGGCCTTGCCCGACGATGTACGCGAGGCCGCCACTTCTCTGCCCGTTTCGATGGAGGAAAAACCCGGCCAAGGCCCCTTCGATCAAGAACTCGTTGGCGACGAACTCGGACTGTTTGAAGGTCCGCCGGTCTACGAAGAAGCCGATCCTTCCGACCTTCCGCGCATCCGCCTCTTTCTCGGCAACCTCTGGGAATGGGCCGACCGAGATGAGCAGGATTTCCGTGATGAAGTTGGGACCACCTTCCTTCACGAACTCGGCCACTACCTGGGCTGGGACGAAGACGAAGTCGCCGAGCGCGGGCTCGAGTGAGTCGGCTTACTTGGCGATTTTCCGAATCGCCTCAGGATACAGGCGATGCTCGACCACCTGAATCCGTGAGTGCAATGATTCAGCGCTGTCGTCAGGCAAAATCGGCACACGCTCCTGCAAAATGATCGGACCGGTATCCATGCCCTCATCAACATAGTGCACGGTGCATCCGGTTTCGCTCACGCCCGCATCGAGCGCTTGCTTCCATGATTCAAGTCCGGGGAAAGCCGGCAACAAAGACGGATGAATGTTGAGAATCCTCTGCGGAAACGCCTCGAGCAAAGGCCGCTTCACCAAACGCAAAAATCCCGCAAGGCATACCAGCTCGACGCCCGCCGCCTTGAGTCTCTCGGCCGTTTCATGCTGCGCCTCATCGGGAAACCGCGTGGCATAACCACGGCAATCAATCACCCCGGTCTCAATCCCCCGCTGCTTCGCCCGCTCCAGAATGAAAGCATCCGGCTTGTCGGAAAGCACCAAAGCGATCCGCGCATCAAGCTCCCCCGTATCAATCGCATCGAGGATCGCCTGCATGTTCGACCCCGAGCCTGAACCAAGTATGCCCAAAACCATGGCCATGGTGTAAATCGGATCACCCGACACGCAAAGCGTTTTTGGCAATTTAAAATTTCATCGGTCGTTACGAAAATTGGCAGGAATGGGCGGCAAATCCGGCGCCAAAGGCGGTGAGCCACAGTGATTCGTTTCGGGGGGAGTTTTGAATTCTTTCTTCCAGCGCGAAGAGGACCGAGGGGCTGGACATGTTGCCGTGGCGGCGCAGAACTTCGCGGGTTTCGGTGAGCTGAAAAGATGGCAGCGCGGATTCGATGGCCTCGATCACATCGCGACCGCCGGAGTGGGCAATAATTTGGTCGGGCCTTTTCTCGAGCCTTGCGTAAAGCGTGGAGACCGCTTTGGCGGCGAGTTCGGGCACGCTGCGGTGAAGTTGGTTTTTGAGTTTGCCGGCGGAGTTTACGAAGCGGATTTTTTCGCGTTCGGCAGGGACATGATGGGTGTCGAATCCATGGAAACTACGGCAATCATCGTAGTTGGGATCGCCGGTGAGGATGGCGGCTGCGGCGCCATCGCCGAAGAGGCAGAGTGAAATGAGCACGCCGGGTTCGTCGTTGATGTAAAATGCGGCGGAGGAGACCTCCACGGCGACGACCGCGACGGTGTGTGAGGGGTTTGCGGCGAGGTATCCGTGGGCGGCGCGGAGGGTGGGGATGGCGGCGCCGCAGCCGAGGCCGATGAGATCGCAGAGGTAGGCGTCGGGCCGCATGCCGAGGGTTTCCGCGATGTGGCTGGACGGGCCGGGACAGAGATAGCCGGTGCAAGTGCAAACAAACAGGGCGTCGATTTTTTCCGCATGAAGCTCGGCTTTTGCAAGGGCCTTGGTGAGGGCTTCGGAGGCAAGAGTGGGCGTGTGGGCTTCGAAGGATCGGTTGAGGTCCTCCGCGCCTTGATCAAACACGGAACCAAGATCGGCGGTGGTGAATTGGCGGGTGGAGATGCCTGAACTGCTGTTGGTGAGGATTTTTTCCAAGAGAGAAACTGAGCGGGGCTTGAGCGTGCCGAAGTTCGGGTGGGATTGCAGGGCCTGCCATGTATCCGCTTGGGTAAATGTGTGTGGCGGGGTGGCGGTGGCGAGGGAGCGGAGATACATTTTATCGAATGAGGCTGAGGATGGGCTTGAGCGGGGCGTGTTTGAGGAGAGGGCGTGCGAGCGTGTGGAAAAGAAGCGGGTGGATGAGCTTTGCGGACTTGAGACGTTTTTTAAACCGTGCGCGCAAGTGCTTTGCGATCTGCGCGCATGCCTCGTTCCATGTCATTTCTCCGTTAGCGTAGGCAACGAGATGAGGAAGTGCGGTCTCGGCGGATTGAAAGGCCATGGTCATGCCATTGCCGGTGAAGGGCGGGATGATCGCGTGTGAATCACCGAGCGAAAGCATTCCCGGTGTTGTTGCTTGCAGGCCGAGCGCAAAGCCTGCGACGGCGGTGAACGATCCTTCACGCCACTCCGCGGAGGAGATGCGCCGAGCGATTTCCTTATTGCCGTTTTTTGATAAATAGGCGGGCAGCAGTTCTTCGTGCCGTGCATCGATGTCGCGGCGCATGCGAAACAGGCCGCAGACATTGAACCATCCGTCCTCGACCGCTGTGATGCCGAGGTAGCCGAGCGGGCCACTATGCATTTCAAGCTGTGCCTTGGGGTTGATGCCGCGGACATGCGCCTTGAGGCCGATCCATTTGCCCTTCGCGGGTTTGCGCCCCGCGGTCCAGACTTCGCCGGGTGCCTTGGGGATCATTTGGCGGCGCGATTTGGTTTGTAAATTTACGCCGAGCGCGGCGGCTGATTTCTGCAGTCGGTCATCCAGCAAGTGCCGGGAGATCGCGATTGCGGGCTCGGGCAGGAGCTTGTCGCGTAGGTGATCGTTTCCAGAAAACCACGCGACACTGCGGTGATGTTTTGCGTCCATCAAGGCATCGGCGATTCCAAGTGTCTCCAATGTTTCGCGCGACACGCCGGAGATGAATTCGCCGCACACGCGGTGGCGTGGGTAAGTGCCCGCTTCGTGGAGCGTGACCGCTACACCGTGTTTGCGCAGGGCGATGGCAAGGGAAAGACCGGTGAGGCCGCCTCCGTTGATGGTGATCGTTTCGCTCAAACGCGTGACGCTAACACACGAATCGCCCCCCGCCAGTCGCTTATTTCGCGAAAATGGTAGCCATGCTTTGCGAGTTCGAGAGTTTGCGCAAGTTCACCGGGTGCGAAGCCTGCCTCGATGCTCACCCGCATGTCATGGCGGGTGATCGGATGCACGAATGGCGCGGCGATTTTTCCCAAGAGCATGGGCAGGCGAGATCTGAGAGGCTCGTTGATGATGACCGTATGGAAGTTGCGGATCCATTCGCCCAGCTTTTCGAGTTGGCTGTCGGTGAAGTGGTGCAAGAAAAGATTGGCGATCAGGGTGCCGCCATGGCTTGGCGGTTCTTGTGAAAAAAGATCGCCTTCGATCCATTTCACCGAATGAGGAAGATGCGCAGGGCGTGGCGCGAGATCGTAAGCAGTGATTTCGGCCTCCGGGCGTTGTTGGGATATTTTGAAAATGAGCTGACCATCACCGGCGCCGATCTCAGTGATGTGGTTGGCGCGTTTGGGCATCACTGAGGTGATCCAGCCTTCGTTGCCCATGAAGCGGTTGATGCGGCGGAGGTCGCTGCGGGAGCGCATGGCGCCTGGGTCGTCATGCGGCAGATGGTCGAGCAGTTCCGGGGTGAGCTTGCGCACAATCGGAATTTATAGATTCCGCAGGCAGCAAAAGAAAGCGCTGAGATTTAGAGCATCATGCCTGTTTGCGAGGTCCGCCAGCGCCGCGCGACACTCAAATCATACACCGCCAATTGCAGCGCGCCGAAACTGAAAACTTGAAACTTGAAACTCCCCTCTTATCAAAGAACCCATGCACGACGCCCGCATCGACGCACTCGCCCGCCAACTTGTCCGCTATTCGACCGCGCTCAAGAAAGGCGACAAGGTCCTCATCGACCTCCACGATGTGCCGGACTCGATCGGCCTTGCCCTGATCCGTGAGACCCGTGCCCGCGGTGCCACGCCGATCCTGCGCGTCCACCACGGCCGGCTCTCGCGCGAAATGCTGATGGGTGCCGACGACACGCAGTACGGCATCATCGCCAAGCACCTGCTAGCGGAAATGAAAGACATGGATGCTTACATCGCGCTGCGCGGCGGGCACAACATCGCGGAGAATTCCGATGTGCCACCCGACCACATGCGTTTGGCCATGAAGCACATGCGCCCGGTGCTCGACCACCGCGTCAAGAAAACCAAGTGGTGCGTGCTGCGCTGGCCTTCGGCGTCGATGGCGCAACAAGCGGGCATGAGCACTGAGGCCTTCGAGGATTTTTACTTCAAGACTTGCCTGCTCGATTACAAGGCGCTGCTGCCATCGATGAACGCGCTCAAGAAACTCATGGATCGCACCGACAAGGTCGAAATCAAAGGCCCCGGCACCGATTTGCGTTTCTCGATCAAAGGCATCAACTCGATCGTCTGCGGCGGCAACTACAACATCCCCGATGGCGAGGTCTTCACCGCCCCGGTGCGCGACTCGGTCGAAGGCTTCATCAGCTACAACGCGCCGACGATCTATCAAGGCATCCCCTTCGATGCGATCCGTCTCGAGTTCTCGAAAGGAAAAATCATCAAGGCCGAGGCCGGTGCAAAAACCAAAGCGCTCAACCGCATCCTCGATAGCGACGATGGCGCCCGCTACATCGGCGAGTTTGCCCTCGGCTTCCACCCGATGATCCGCGAACCGATGCGCGACATTCTCTTCGACGAGAAAATCGCCGGCTCCTTCCATTTCACACCCGGCCAAGCCTACGAAGACGCCGACAACGGCAACCGCTCGCAGGTGCACTGGGACATGGTCAACATCCAGCGCAAGGACTACGGCGGCGGCGAAATTTATTTCGACGGCAAGCTGATCCGCAAAAATGGCGTCTTTCTCGCCAAGGCACTCGCGAAGCTGAACCCGTAAGCTGGGCCCCACGCCTCCCGGGCTTTACTTCACCTGCGGTCTCGCCCAAGCTCCGCGGCCTTCACCCGCACCTTTCGCGCACCCCCATGACCGCCGCCGAGATCCGCAATTCATTCCTCGATTTCTTCCGCGAGAAACAACACAGCATCGTGCCCTCGGCATCGCTGCTGCCACAATCGCCCGGACTGCTTTTCACCAACGCTGGCATGAATCCCTTCGTGCCCTATTTCCTTGGCGTGGAAAAAGCCCCCTACGATCCACCACGCGCGGCCGACACACAGAAGTGCATCCGCGCTGGTGGCAAACACAACGACCTCGAGGATGTCGGCTACGACACCTACCACCACACCTTTTTCGAGATGCTCGGAAACTGGTCGTTTGGAAACTATTTCAAAACCGAAGCGATCCAATGGGCATGGGAGCTCGTCGTCGAACGCTGGGGCCTTCCGGCCAACCGCCTCTACGCATCGGTCTACGCTCCGAAGCCCGGCGACCCGGGCGAGTTCGACCAAGAAGCATGGGATGTCTGGGCCGCGCTCTTTCGCTCGAAAGGGGTCGATCCTACGATACACATCGTAAATGGCAACGTGAAGGACAACTTCTGGATGATGGGCGAGACCGGCCCCTGCGGTCCATGCTCGGAGCTCCATGTCGACCTCACACCCAACGGCGACTCGCAAGGCAAACTCGTCAACAACGACTCCGACCTCTGCATCGAGATCTGGAACCTCGTCTTCATTCAATACAACGCCGAAGCCGATGGCACATTCCGCGAACTGCCCGCGAAGCATGTCGACACCGGCATGGGCTTTGAGCGCGCGTGCTCGATCATCCAAAACACCAAGAGTTTCACCAATTTCTCGAAAAAACCCTCGAACTACGCCACAGATGTCTTCACCCCGATCTTCCGCAAGCTCGAAGAACTCAGCGGCAAGAGCTATGTGAACATTTACCCCGAGCTCGGCGCCGACCGCTCGGCATTCAACGAGGAAATGAAAACCGCGATCGCCTTCCGCGTGATCGCCGACCACCTCCGCACACTCAGTTTCTCGATCGCCGATGGCATCATGCCCGGCAACAACGGCAGAAACTATGTCCTTCGTAGAATTCTGCGCCGCGCCGTTCGTTATGGCCGTCAACTCGGATTCTCGGGCGACAAGCCATTCTTCGGCGCCCTCGTCGAAACTCTCGTCGCACAAATGGGCAGCGTTTTCCCAGAACTCAAAACCCGCGAATCCGTCATCCGCCAAACCCTCGAGCAGGAAGAAGCCAGCTTCAACCAAACCCTCGACCGCGGATTGAAACGCTTCGAAGAAGCGATGGGGGAGAACACGCGCCCTCGCGTGTCACCTTCGGCGCCCTCGCCGAAGGGCATCTCAGAGCCCACTTATACTCGCCGCAACTTGCCACACTTCGAGCGACCATGGGGCAAATACATGGTCACTTTCACCACGCTTGATCGCGACATCCTTAATGATTCGGAACGCGACATTGTCCTTGCGTCCATTCTGCATGCCCGTGAATCCGGCCAGATGCACCTTTATGCCGCGTGCGTGATGCCGGATCATGTTCACCTGCTCATCGAACCAAACATCAAATCACAAACTGCGGAAGGCAATCCGGAGTTTTATTCACTCACCGAAATCCTTCAACCCATAAAGTCTGCCACTTCCCACAAAATTCTCAAGGCGCGGCGAGAGGCCACGGGAAATGAAAACATCAAACATCTCTGGGAAAAAGAGTCCTTCGACCGACTGATCCGCAGCGAATCGGACCTCATCGAAAAATATGATTATGTGATCTACAATCACGTGCGTGATGAGCTCGTAAAACAAGCACAGGATTACCAGTGGACATGGTGCCGCGAGTTTGCGCAGCAAGTCGGAAGCGAGGGCGCTTCCAACGACACGCGGGGGCGCGTGTTCTCCCCTCCCCTCTCCGGAGACATCGCGTTCGAACTCTACGACACTTTCGGATTCCCCATCGACCTCACCGAATTGCTCTGCGCCGAGCGCGGACTCAAGGTCGACATGCCCCGTTTCGAGGCACTGATGGAGCAACAACAGGAACGCTCACGCGCTGCGAAAAAATCCACCGTCGTGCGTGCGCTCGAAATCTCAACCGATGCGGTCACCGAATTCACCGGCTTCGATGCGGATGAATGCGAGGCGAGCGTCCTCGAAGTCCACCCGCAGGACGATTCGCTTTTCGTCATCACCGACAAAACCCCCTTCTACGCCGAAATGGGCGGACAAAGCGGCGACACCGGCACCGTGGCGGCGGTTTCCAACCGCCAAGCCCCAATCCCCATCACCGGCGTCCAACAAATCGGCAAGGCCCGCGCGATCATCGTTGCCTCATCGAGCGAAATCAAAGTCGGCGACAAAGTCGTCCTCAAGGTCGATGCCTCACGTCGCCGCCCGATCGAAGCCCACCACACCGCCACACACCTGCTGCACTGGGCGCTTCACGAAGTCGTCTCGAAGGACGCCGCGCAGCAAGGCTCTTCGGTCGATGAAAACCGCCTGCGCTTCGACTTCAACAGCGCCGCTGTCACGCCCGCGCAACTCGCGGCAATGGAGGAAAAGGTCAACGCCGCCATCAAGGCCAACGATTCAGTTTCTTGGACCGAAGTAAAACATGCCGACATCAAGGGCCGCGCCGACATCATGCAGTTCTTCGGCGACAAATACGGCGATGTCGTCCGCGTCGTGCAGATCGGCGGCAAGGCGCACGAACTCAGCGGCTACTCGCAGGAACTCTGCGGCGGCACGCATGTCCGTCACACCGGCGACATCGGGCTTTTCAAAATCAAATCCGAAGGCGCCATCGCGTCCGGCGTTCGCCGCATCGAGGCGGTTTGTGGTGATGCGGCATGGATGCATCTGAACGAATCGGTCCAGAAATGGTATCAAGAGCTGAAAGCAGCCCGCGCGAAGCTCGCCTCCGCCAATGAAAAACTTGCCGCCCTCGGCGAAGCTGCGGTGACTGTAAACGACTTCCCGCACATCATGGCCGCGATGCTCGCCGAACGCGCCGACATCACACAGATCAACGACACCTTCGCCCACGGTCAACGCACTCTCGAGGAAACCCAGCAAGCCGCGATCGAAGCCGAAAAAAGCATCAAAAAAATCCAATCGTCGCAGGCAGCCAAACTCGCCGACGAAGCACTCGCCGAGCTCATCGCCAAAGGCGAGCCGATCATCGTTTCCTTCGAGTCGGATGCCTCCTTGCTGCAAGAACTTCAAAACGGCCTCAAGAAAAAGAATTTCTCCAAAGCCGCATTGCTCGTCGTCGACGATGGCGAAAAACTCCACCTCGCCACCCACTGCGGTGCCGATGCGATTACCGCCGGACTCAAAGCCGGCGACCTGCTCCGCGACCTCGCCGCCATCGCCGGAGGCAAAGGAGGCGGCAAGCCGGATCAGGCACGCGGCGCCGCACCACAGCGCGAGAAGCTCGCCGAAATTAAAACGAAGGCGGCATCACTTCTGCAGGCCTGATCACCGAATCACTCGCCCAAAAAATTGTCATCACCACCCGGTAGCGGCGCTTCTTGCTCGCGATAAAATACGCGATCCATCCGGTCGAGGTAATCGGAGATCGGATCATTGCGGCGATGCGGGCGATCCTTCAAACGATCTTTCAATTGGAGGTAGTCATCAAAGGCACCACTCGTCTGCCTCGCGCGGGTGATCTCAAACCAATCGAGATAATCTCGCCCGCGGTCGACCCGCTCGATCATCGTCTTGCGGGTTTCGGCAAGCGATGCGAGACGCGCCGCGACATCAGCCGTCTGGTTTTTTGAAATCGCATCGAGCACTTGCTGATACTCCTGCAGCAGGGGCCGATAGGACGGGAAACACCGATAGCTCAACCTCACCAGCGCCTCGGCTGCAGGTCGCACAGCCACCACGCGCTCGCCTTCCTCAAGCTCGGCAAGCTCGGGCCACGCATCGATCGGCTTCTGCTGCACAATGCCCTCGGCATCGCGGAAGTTGAGACGCAACACCTCCACAAGACTAGCTTCGGTCTGGCGAATCGTCAGCACATCGGTGAGTTGGTTGAGCCCGCCCTTGTTGGCCATTTGCAGCGCCCACCATTTTGCAAGGCTGGTGCTCGAGAGATTGAGCTCCGGGAAATGCTTGCGCAGCAGCACCGGCATCTCGCCCTCGTAGGCGCCGACTTCATTGAGAAATGCGCGAAAACCCTCGCGCCCCTGCGGTTGCTCGAGCAAGGCCATCACCAAGGCACCCGACGAAACACGAAACGCCGCACGCATCGCCGTATCCATCTCGTCAAAGGCACGCTCACCGACCGCAAACATTTCCTCAATTTTGAACAAGCCACCTTGCTTGAAGAGCGCTTCGTACAATCGACGGTCGCTAAGGTTGAGACTCCATGCGGTGGCTTCACGCAAACCATCGGAAAGCCACGGCGGCACAAAAAAGGGATGATCCAAGGCGTCACCACTGCGATCACGCAAAGCGCGCTCGTAAAGCATCGCCGCCGTCACCGCACGCTTGAAGCGTTCCTGATCAATGCCGCGGCTCAAGTGCACATCGATCTGCAACTGCGGCACTCCTTCGAGGATCCACAAACGCATGCTCACCGTGCGCGGCGGCAAGGGATCACCCGACTTGCCACTCAAGACCACCTTCACCGGAATTTCCCACGAATCTTCCTCAGTAGTGAGCTTGAGTAGTTCGCCCTTTGATTCCTCCGCCAACAAGGCCACGGACCCACGCACCAAGCTGTCGCCGCCCGACACGCGAAATTGCTTGCTGCGGCTCAGCACCTGATCTGGCCCGGTAGGTGCGTCGGCTGGTGGTTCGACAACCTGCGCCACCGGCGGTGTTTCCTCGGCGCAAAGTGGCGACCACATGCCAAACGCGAACCACAACATCGCAAGCGACCCTTTCAAGAAGGCGAGCGATGAATTGAAGATTTGCGCGGCAGGCATGCAGCCCATTGATTAGCACGCGTAGGAACGCATGCAAGGACTTCGGCCCAAAAGACAGAACACGGCACATCATACTGCCTGTGCAGGCGCCGCCGTCTGCTCAAGCAATCTCCGCACCTCTGCGTCGTCGACCTGCGGGAAACGCTCGTACCAATGACCCACGGCACCGAAGACCTCTGGCTTCATCAAGGCCACCAAGCGGTCGACCATCGGCTCGATTTCCATGCAGGTATCGGCCGCCGCCACTGGCACCGCTACAACGATGCGTGCCGCACCTTGCTGACGCAATGCCTGCACCGCCGCACGCATCGTAGAGCCGGTCGCAATGCCATCATCGATCAGCAAAACCGTGCGTCCTTTCACCGCAGGAGCACCGGCATGACCCCGATACGCCAACTCACGACGATGCAGTTCCTCAAGCTCGATGCCGACCTCCTTCTCAAGCGCCTTTTCGGAAATGTGCAGGTTTCGGATCACATCATCATTGAGCACCCGCACGCCACCACTCGCGATCGCGCCCATCGCCAGCTCTTCCCAACCGGGCACGCCAAGTTTGCGCACCACCATCACATCGAGCGGCGCGTGGATTTTTTTCGCTACCTCGCAAGCGACCGGCACGCCGCCACGCGGCAAGCCAAGCACGATGACCTTTTTGTCATCTGCGTATTCCATCAACTTGTCGGCAAGCAAACGGCCTGCTTCAAATCGATCCTTGTAGGCCGAACCCCTCACTCGCCACCCCTTTCATTGATGGCGCCCGACAAATGTTTTTCAAACCATCGGGCACTCAAGTTGGCGACCTGTTCGAGTTTTCCCGGCTCGCTGAAAAGGTGCGTCGCGCCCGGCACGATGCGAAGCTCGGTCTCACAAACCATCTGCGCCCGCGCGTCTTCGTTGAGACGCAGCACAAGTTCGTCCAGACTTCCGACAATCAACAGCGTCGGGCAGCGGACCTGCTCAAGCAAACCGCTCGCCAGATCCGGTCGACCACCGCGCGAGACAACCGCCGAAATTCGATCGCCCAAATGCGCCGCCGCCACCAAGGCCGCCGCCGCACCAGTGCTGGCACCAAAAAGACCTATGCCCATTTCCTTCCATTCCGATTGCGAAACAAGCCAACGCGTCACGCCTTCAAGCCGCGTCGCAAGCATGTGGATGTCGAAACGCAGGGCACCCGTGGATTCATCCAAGCGCTCCTCTTCGGTCGTGAGCAAATCAAACAACAGCGTGCCCATGCCCCTCTCGCGAATCGTTTCGGCCACCTCGCGATTGCGCGGGCTCTTGCGGCTGCTGCCACTGCCATGCGCGAAGATGACAATCCCCTCAGCTTTCGCGGGCACGACAAGATCTCCATCGAGCACCACACCATCCACGGCAATCGCGACTTCCTCGTCGTATGCCTCCATCACATTTTTCATGATCGTGCTTTTCATGACTTTTCCTCCCTTGCGATGCGAATCCCACCCTGCTCGCTCCATTCCTCGCCGCCCTCAAAGCGCATCATCGCCTCATCAAACAAGCGATGATCCAACTCGCGCGCGATCAAGTCCTCTTCCTCCGGATCAGGCGCGGCACCGATCGCCGCCGAGGCATCACCGCGCACGCTGCCAGGTGCTTGCATTGCCACACGCTGCGCCCTGCCCTCGCGCCTTTCACGCCGCTCTTTGGCTTCGCGCGTGTAACGCGTCCATGGCACCGCCCGCAAGCGCTGCGCCGGTATCGCACGCCCCGTGTCTTCACAAACGCCGTAGCGACCATCGATGATTCGCTGGATCGCGGCATCGATTTCATAAAGCGCATCATGCTCGTGAGCCAACATGCCCAAGGCAAGGTTGTGGTCATATTCATCGCTCGCGCTGTCGGCAGGATCCATGCTGTGCGGCTCGATCGGCAACACGACTTCCGCCGATTGGTTGCGACCCTCGTTCAGGATAATCTCACGCAACGACTGCAGCTGCCTGTAATGCCAATACCAGCGGCCCGGCACATGCAGCGCCGCAGGATCCGATACGATCGTTTTTGATTTCGTTTTCATTTGGAATTTTTTCCGGAGCAAGCGCGGGCGGCAGGACAAACCAAATACCCACCGCAAACACCCGCACTCATCCGGCACTATGACCGATAATCGCCATGTGCCCGCGCCGCCATCCGCCGCCGCATCAATCATCCATGCGCACGCCGCGAGAAAACCCATCCGCAAAATCCCCCATCGCCCGCGATCACGTGACCACATGCGCGCCCGGTTTCGCACATCCTCACACCTCGCTACGACAATCCCGCTACAGACGATCATGCGGACCACCCATTCAAATCAATTTCACTCGCACTATCATGAAACGCGGGCCGGAAGCGGGCCGATGACTAAAAACGGAAGGCCGCTCCTCCAGTGCCGGCATGAAGGAGCGACCGAAAGAACAACAAGAACAGCCGGCAAACCAAAACATACGATTATGAGCATACTGACCAAATGGAACCCACTGGGAAAATCCGAGCAATTCGACATCTTCCGACCCTCGCTGCGCTGGGACCCCGTGCGCGAGATGGAAGATCTCATGCGCGGCATGCAACGCGCATTCTCAAGCTGGCCGACCCGCACCGATGAATCCATGACGCTTGCCGAATGGGCCCCGTCGGTCGACATCGGAGAAAACGACAAGGAATATGTCGTCAAAGCCGAGTTGCCCGAAGTTCGCAAGGAAGACATTCGCGTCAACGTCGACGAGGGTACCCTTTCGATCAGCGGCGAGCGGAAGGCGGAAAAAGAAGACAAGGGCTTGCGCTACCATCGCCTAGAAAGGTCCTACGGCCGCTTCGAGAGATCGTTCTCGCTGCCGGATGAGGCCGATGCTTCGAAGATCACCTCGGAGTACAAGGAAGGAATTCTCACCGTGCATTTGCCAAAAAACCCGCAGGCAAAACACGCCACGCAGGCAATCCCAGTGAGCTGAAAAAATTTCCGTGAACTGATACGGAACCGTGTGCCCGTTCCGCCATAACCGGGCATGCGAGAAACTGAAGGGCGGCCGCTGGAGCGGGATCCAGCGACCGCCCTTCACATTTTTTGGCGATCGCAAACAGGCTCAAGCCCCGGCATTCGTGCGCGCGGCGAGCAGGCTGTCGACATGCTTGGCGAGCATGTCGGCCTCGAGGTTCACGCGTTGGCCAATCTTGGCCGCGTGAAGATTGGTGTGCTGCCAAGTGTGCGGCGTGATCCAAAATGTCGCGAGATTCCCCTTCAATGATGCAATGGTGAGCGAAATGCCATCGACCGCGAGCGAGCCTTTATCAATGCACAAACGCGCGATCGCATCGGGCAATTCGACATCGACCACATGGTCCTGCCCACGCGCCTCGATGCTGCGGATTTTTCCGATCGCGTCGACATGACCCTGCACGAAGTGCCCGCCAAAGCGATCGCCGGCCTTCATCGCACGCTCAAGATTCACCACCATGTCGCTTGCCAGCCCGCCGAGCGAGGTGACATCGAGCGTCTGTGCCAGCAGATCAAATGCAATGTGATCGCTGCCGATCGCCGCCACCGTGAGGCAGCAGCCATTCACCGCGACCGAATCGCCAAGCGCCAACTCGGACGCGAAAGGAATCGCGAGAGCGAGCCGGGACTGACCCTTACCCGCATCCAGCGACACCACCGTGCCAAGCGCTTCAACAAGTCCAGTAAACATCGATTTTAGGGGTTGGGCACGACCTGCTCCTGTGCGGGCGGCACATCAGCGGGATGCTCCTTGGCGCTGCCGTTTGGCAGAAACACAAAGCAAAGGTACATGATGATCGTGGGAATCAAGGCACCGAGGAAAAGACCCAGCGGCGAAACCCCACCGCGGAAATATTTTGCCAAGATGCTTTGCCCGGCAGGGTTTGGCGCATTTGCAATGACCGTGAGCCCACCACCGGTCACTGCACCAGCAACCACCGCGTGTTTCGCAGCGGTGGAAATCCCCTCGACCTGCGCCGCAAGATAAGTGATCGCCGCGTTGTCATTGAAAGCAGTGAGTACCGTCGCGCCAAACATCAGCGCCTGATCATCAAGCGCCTTGATCACCGGCTCAATCCACCACCCTTGGCAACCACCGTGGATGACGAGGCCCGCAAGAAAGAATCCGACAAGCATCGGGCTGCGCAGCGTGATGGGGTTTTGGTGATGGCCCGTCGCCATGGTGAAGGCGAGGAAGAACAGAAATCCGCCGATGAAGAGCACCGGGAAATGCGCCGCGTAGACCGTCCATGCAAGAAACGCGAGGTGCACCAATGTCACCCACGCAGGGATCGGATGATCCCGCTCCGCCCATGGCGCGGCATGAAGCACACCATCCTCAACGCCATCGGCACGGTCCGAGAGTTTGAAGAGGTCCTTGCGGAAAAATGCGAAATAAAGCACCGAGGAAATCGCAATGCCGATCAGCGCTTTCCAACCGAAGTGCTCCACCATGAACAGCGTGTCCCATCCCCATTTGCCTGCCACCATCAATACCGGCGGCGCGGCGAAATTCGTCAGGGTGCCGCCCACGGAGATGTTCACAAACAACAAGCCCAGCGTGCCGTACGCGAGCTTCGGCGATGGGTTGAGGTGGTAGAATTTTTTGCCAAGCAACAAGGCGCCGATCGTCATCGCTGCCGGCTCGGTGATGAAGGAACCAAGCACCGGAGCAATGACCAGCACGCTCATCCACCAAGCCGTAGGTGTGCCCCCGCCGAGAGCCGCAGCCTTGGCCATCATCGCCTCGGCAAAACGCAGAACCGGACGGCTCGCAGCGATGGCCATGATGACGACCACAAAAAGTGGCTCGGTGTAAACCCGATCCTCCGCCGCATAGAGCACGAAGTCGTTCCACGAATGGAAATATACCGCGGCCCCTGCCAGCACGAGCACCCAGATGCCGAAGACCGCTTCGACCTCACCAAGAAAATGCAGAACGGTCGCCTTGAAGGAAACCTCGGCCACGCCATCAGGATGTTCGTCGTCGCGCACGCCGCGCAAACGAAGTTGCTCCTCATGCTTGTGCTCGTAGTGATGGGCCAAGCGGTTGATCGGACCCGCCGCGAAGGTATGCAAAATCGCCAGGAGGAAAACAATCGTCGCCGCCAGATTGAAGGGATCGGCCGCCGCGCGCGTCATGATGGTTTGCATCATGCTTCCGTTGCTGGGCGCATAGGTTTCCAAGGGCTTGGGAAATGAGGCGTACTGAACCTCACCATTGGCGAGATGCGGATACGCCGGCTCATGACCCGCCGCGGCAAAGGCGCTGGAAGAGATCAGGATCCAAACGAAGCTCAGCAAGGGTAAGATTTTCATAGCGAATGTGGCGTCATTAAAAGCCATCAATGCCCATCCGCAAGAGGCAACTTGATAGATCGCAACGCCGAAGAATGAATTCCCGGCTGGAAATGGAAGATCATCCCGATGCAACATCCGCAAAGGGGAAAAGGTTAGAGGTGATTGGGGGCAGAGTCGAAGGCCTAAAAGTCCAAGGTCGAAGGTCTAGGAAGAGATCGCCTCTTCAGGTAACGCGGCCTGGCCGAGACCGCATGATTTTCCTGTGGCTGGAGCATCTTGCTCCAGGCCGTCCATGCCCCTCTTTGATGACGCAGCATCCACGATCCACGATCCCTTCTTCTCTGCGTCCCTTGGCGACCTTCGCGACTTGGCGGTAAACTCCTCTTTAATGAATCGGCGCTGCGGGCCGCGACGCCCTACCGGGTGTGGCGTCATGAAAAGCGAATTGCCGACTGGATCAAATGCCCGATCCCGATGCAGCATCCGCGCATGTCCGCCGCAGCCGAAGGATTCCGCATGCCCGCCGAGTGGTCCGCCCAGGAGGCGGTATGGCTTTCGTGGCCGGTGGACGATCCACGCCACTGGGGCGGATCCAAGCGCGACTTGATCCACGCAAAATTCGCCGAGATCGCCGCCGCCATTTCGCGTCATGAAATCGTGCGCATCAACGCACCCATCGAAAACCACGCGTCGATCGTCGCCGCCTGCGGACGCGCGAAAGCCGTACCGGAACGCGTGGAGTTGTTCGATCACCCTCACAACGATGTCTGGTGCCGCGACCATGGGCCGATTTTTGTAAAGCATCACACGAGCGGCGAAGTCGCGGTGACCGAATGGGAATTCAATGCCTGGGGCGGCAAGTTTCCGCCATGGGATCTCGACAATGCCATCCCCTCGCGCATCGCCACATCGCTCGGCATGCGCCGCTTCAAGGGCGGCATGATCCTTGAAGGTGGCGCCATCGAAGTGAATGGCCGCGGCCAATTGCTCACGACCGAAGCAGTCCTGCTCAATCCCAACCGCAACCCGCAGCTCGACCGCGCGACGATTGAGCAAAAACTGCGCGACGGCCTCGGCGTCACCGACATCCTCTGGCTCAAGCAAGGCATCGTCGGCGACGATACCGATGGCCACATCGACGACCTCGCACGCTTCGTCGACGAGACAACGATCCTTGCCTGCGTCGAGAGCTCCTCGCAATCGGCCAACCGCGCGGTGCTCGATGACAACCTCGCACGACTGCGATCATTTCACGGGTCCAACGAAAGATCATTTGATGTCATCGAAATCCCTCTGCCAGAAGCCTGCGAAATCCCTGGCTGGCGACTGCCGGTTTTGCCTGCCTCGTATGTGAATTTCCTCATCGTGAATGGTGGCGTGCTCGTGCCGACATTTC
>Ga0208090_1000013_pt1 | contig 52991 bp, 53 predicted proteins | sample LakMenEpi20Jul12_FD_150718 | JGI IMG/M metagenome (GOLD analysis project Ga0208090, IMG submission 150718) | Freshwater microbial communities from Lake Mendota, WI - 20JUL2012 deep hole epilimnion (SPAdes) | ecosystem: Environmental > Aquatic > Freshwater > Lake > Epilimnion/Euphotic zone ...
GCTTAACCATAATGTCACGAACATACTGCTCTGCCTTCATCTTAGGAAGATTACCAACGTCAATATACCAAATACGACGTTCTGGTGCACGAGCAAGACGATAGATGACTAGAGCGTCTTCCAATGTTCTTAACTGGTTAAGTGGCTTGATTGCTTTATGTAGATATGAGAGAACCATCGTTCCCTGATTGTCAGTAAGACCTGACACAATATGTAGAACTGAATCCTTTGCGACCTTCAAACCAGTGGTTGATGGACCAACTGCCTTATTACCAAAGTTGAAACCCTTGTCATTGAAAATAAAATATTCGTTGACTGTCTTAGTTACAACTGCATCGCCAGGATTATTGGCTTGAATACGTTTCTTTTGAACTTCACGGACTTTACGGATCTTACGTGGATCAACGTAACGAAGTTCTTTGATACCTTCATTTGGCGTTTTATCGTTGATAACGACATGATAATATAAACGACCGTCGATATACCAACGACGATAAATTTCATAAGCATATTTGTTGAACTCTAACAAATTAAGACAATAATTAAACTCATCAGTAATCATTTTCTTAATATTGTCTGCAATTTTAAGATCGTCTAGATTAATAGTTACAACATGCTCTTCGTCAATCGCAATAGATTCATTAACAATTTCGTCAATAGCAGCGTCACATTCTGGCTGCAGAGACATTTCACGATATTTTGTAACAAGTTCTGCTTCTGATCTTACTGTACCATCAAGGTCAACATACGTTCCGAATGCACCGCCTGCAGATACGACTACTGCTCCATCATCCGTATTACTTGGTGGGGTAAAGGATGGGAGTTCTTCTTCTTTAACTTTTTTACGGAATTCGAAACCGAAAAATTCTGCCATTTATTTCTCCAAAAAACGAGGGGAGAGTTACTCCCCTCTTCATCTTATACTTATAATATTACGATGGACCGTTTGGACCGTCGATGACTGACTGCGGACCATATAGGTTTACGCCACCAGCCTTCTTATCGGAAGCCTCAATTACTGGAACCCAATAATCGTAAGCAAATGCGACAGTAAATTCTTCAATTGCGTTTGCAGAATTCCAGTCAACACCAATACCGCTAATAGCAGTTGGGAAAGCGCCAACTAGAAGATAAGAACGAATGTCAGAACCATCGACACTATACTGAATAATTTCTAGATCGGCTTTATACTGCTCCTGAGCGACAGCTGGATCACGAACGTTAGCAACCATACGATTGATAGCGTTTGACCATGCTTCGAACATAGAACGAACAGCGAAATCTTCGTCGTTCATTACAGTTACTGACCAATCAGAGAAAGTTCTTTCGCCAGCAACCTTAACCTTACGACCAAAATATGGAACGTCGATTGAGCTTACTGTTGATTCTGGTAGTTCCGCTGCACGACAAACGAAGCGGAACTTGTCTACTGAAACCAAATCAATGCCAATCCCAACAGGAACTGATAGGAAAACATTGAAGAGGGATGGTCTGGCACCACCATATACCAGACCATTTGATTTGAAAGCTGCGATATTAAATGGCATCTAGTTACTCCTTTGAGTTTTATCTATTTATTAAAACTTGCCAACAACTTCAGAGAACTGTACTCCAGAAGGAACAGCAACGAAGTTAAGCTGGATGAAGTTGATGCTTCTCGCAGGTTTAATATAGATGTCGCCAACAAACTGGTTACTATCGATAACCTGTGGAGTATTGTTGGTGTCATCACATACAACTAGGAAGTCAGTGATACCACGACGACCCTGAACAGTTCTTAGGTATGGTGTTACAAGGTTCTTGAACTGTGCTCTAGTGAATGCATCGTTGAACTCGAATAGTGAGTACTTAGCAGATACAGAGATAGCCTTTTCAAGAACGATAAACAATCTGCGAACGTTAATACGATCGAATGCAGATGGTTTAGCCTGTAGAGTCTTATCACCGAATAGAACAGTTCCCTGTCCAGGTGAAGTAACAACTGGGTTAATACCGTTTGAATAAATTACATCACGTTCAGCCTTGCGTGGGTTCCAAGCAAGTTTGATTACGTTCTTGATCTGACCACGGTTGTAACCAGCTGGCGACCACCAAGCGTCGTTTGTGTTATCAGTGCGTACGCATGTACCAGCGATATCACCATTGAGCGGAACCCAACGATATAGATCGTTATACTTATCATACTGATACTTATAACCTGAATCCATCACAGCGTATGAAGAACTATGAAGAGCGTTTCTCCAGTTCTTTAGGCTTGATGCTTCGTTACCAAGGTTATTAAGAACCATATTCTTGTCTGGTGAAATCAGAACAATACAATCTTTTCTTGTTTCAACTAGGTTATCGATTAGATAATTTGCTAGCTGATAATTTTGGATTGTCTGACCACCAACAACAGTAGTTCCACCAATTGGTTTACCCTGAAGAACTAGGCTGATATCGATATCTTCTGCTGATTGGAACAAATCATAAGCAGCACCGACAATTGACAGAGTTGCTGTAGATTCATTAAGACCGTCAGCGCCTAGTGAGAAATTGGCGTTCAACGGAGCAGTAGCTGAAGAATTTGTTAGGTTTAGACCAGTATTTGAAGTGGCCTGTGAACGGTCATGAGCCCACCAAACATATTCAGAAACCTGATTAATTACATCTTTATAATAATTAGATGTACCGTCAGCAGTCTTTGCGTCTGTAGCACGTGATAGACCCTTGAAAGTTTCTAGAACTGTACCTGGAGTTCCGCTGAACAAACCGTCTTCGTCAACAACTACGACGTGAAGTTCGTCGTGAGCAGAAGTGTTACCGTTATAAAGCTGCCAATCTGACTGACCTGGAGCAGTTTCAACAACGTTGAAGAACTCCCAATTACGCTGAATTGTGTTTGAAACATAATTCTCACGAAGTCTATATGGGTCTTCGAAATTAATCTTTAGAACATTAGTGTTTGATACAAATGTTCCAGAAGCATTCGAAGCAGCTGCTGTTACGCTAACAACGCTTCCATATGAAGTAGTTGAAAGTTTGAATCCAGAACTATTAGCATGAACAATGTAGTAGTTAGTTCCTGAAGTCAAACCAGTAATTTCAGAATTGCCTGCAGCGTTAGCGTAAACAACTGTTTCACCGTTACTGAATGGGTGTCCAGAAGCTGTAATGAATCCAGTATTGCTATTGATGTCTGTATCAGTACCAGTAACAGAAGCATTAGCTACAACGTTGCCGTTCAAGACATAAGTGTTTGAAACAGTAACACCAGTAACCTGTAGATACTGCATACCAATAGAAGCATTTCCAGCGAGAATCTGATCGCCAACAGAAATTAGAGCAGAAACAGCATTAGCCGAAGCGTTAGTTGTTCCTGTGAACATAACTAGACCTGCATTAGAGCCAACTCTAAAATCAATCATAGTAGTTATAGAAGAGTTAGTAACAGCAATGTTTGACTGGAAGCTGCTTGCGTTATCACAAACACCAATTCTTAGAGAGTTACCAAGAGCTCCTGGGTATTTCGCCACATAGGTAATATCGTAATCAAAAAGACCATCTTTTGTTAGATAATGTTCTTCGTTTTTTACGATTTGATTAACTAGGTTAGCGACAATACCGTTAGAAGAAGCAGTATTAGAATCGAATGCAACCGCTGTATAAGCAGTTTCAGGACGACCAAAATAGAAAGAAGTAATACCGTTTGCTAATGGATTTGCAGAAAGAACGATAGCTGAAGTGTTCTTAGAAAGAACTGTGATGTTTTCTCCAGCAGGTCTAACAGTATTATTTGAAGACTGTGTTACATACATTCCAACTTCAATATTATTAAGAGAAGTAGAATTAGCTATAGTGTAAGCATTGATTGCAGTATTACCAACAGCCAATGCCCATGGAGTTGATCCACTAGTATTAGCGGCACGTGAAACCCATAGACGGTTGGCGTATGAAAGGAAGTTAGCAGCTGTGAACCAAGTCTCAGCATTAAAATTGGTTGGCTTTGCGAATCTTGCTACTAGCTGATTTTCGGAATCGACTAGTACTCTTTCGCCGATTGGACCCCAACGGAATACGCCAGCAAAAGCGCCATCTGAAGTGGCTACTGCTGGAACGACTGTTGTAAGATCGATCTCTGATACGTTAACACCTGGGCTTAGTTGAAATGCCATCTCTATATCTCCCTATTGCGAGAACTTGGTTATTATTTCATTATATTTATAAAATAAGCCTCTTTAGAACATGTCAGGGGTGTTCCACATCCAGGCATCAGGGACATATTTCTCATAATCTTCTTCGATAAAATCGTCTCTACCGGAGTCGATAAAACCAAATGGAGCCATGTCCTGCTCCATATCATCTTCTGTTTTATCCCTCAAAGAATTGAGGGTGTTAATATTAGTGTAATCTTTAAAATATTGTTGGTCTGACAACCAAGCAAAAAGAACCAAACACATTACCAAGTCGTCGTGTTTTCCTGGTTCAGCTTCATAGGAATTTCCTTTTTTCGAAAAGGTTCCTAATTCGCTGATAGTGTTTACTTCGTTGACGATAAGCTGATTCTGTTCCACCAGAAGTTTTAAAATCGAACAACCGACTGACTTAACGATTTTGGTAGTTCTAATTCCCTTATCAACATTCGTTCCACCGAAACCAGCAGTGATTCTTTTTCCAGATCGACCAGCGTTTTCGGTAAACAAAATATGCTCATAACCAAAATCATAATGAAGCGAGTGAGAAACCTGCTCGCCGATATCGTTTACCTCGACCAGAACAGAAGCATTATTATAGGCTTTTGCTACTCGGTGGATAACGTCGGCGTAGTCGACTGGAGTGATATTATTATTTCTATAAACCGCCGCCTGTTGATAAGGCATTTTAGTAACATCAACTAACTGAAAAGCTGAATAGTCCAAACCTTTACCACGAGAAACGTCGCAGACCATCATATATATGCGACCCTCTTCTGGCTTAAAAAACTGTGTAAGTCCATCTTTTTGTAGAATAGGAGCTTGAGCCACTAGTTCTTTCAGTTTCCAACCAGCAATAAGCGAACCTGACGAACCCAAGAACTCACAGTTATATTCCTGATCGAACTTCTCGAGATCGAAGTTCATACCAGCAAGAGTGTCTTGTTTCCACTTTTCGTCTCGACCTGGAACGCTAGTCCAGTGAACCAAGATCGGATGATATCCATTTTTACCAAGTTGAGCGTTAGCCCAAGTAGCATGGAAGTGGTTTAGACCGTTCGGCGTGGAAACTAGAATAATTTTAGAATCCAAACCAGAAGAAATCGTAGGGTAAACTGAGGTGAAGAATTCATCCCAGTTCTCAATGAACGCCGCTTCGTCGATGAATAGAAGGTTGATGGTGTAACCACGAATAGCAGAAGCAGAAGTCGCAGCAGCCAAAACACGGCTGTTATTTTCAAGAACGAATGAACCTTTATTCCATTCAACAACGCCTTGCTGAAGCCATTTAGGAAGATGCTGGTAGGCAAGCTGGACACGACCAAGAATTTCTCGAGCCGTATCGCCCTTATTGGCTAGTAGAGCGACAGTTTTATCAGCATGGAAAATGATATACCAAAGAATAAAAGCGCAGGTAGTAGTTGACTTACCTGCCTGACGAGCCGTAGTAACGATCGTATAACGATTGTCTTTGAAGGATTTAACCATATCCTTCTGATATTCATACATATGAAAGCTAGTAAGACCCTCGTTGATCGAGATAATCTTCATATAGTTTTCTGTAAAATATACGGGATCGTTCTGACACTTAACGTATTCCTGGAGTAATTCAGGAGTCCATTCAATATTCTGATTTGTTTTCTTTAGAAGAACATTACCCTTATAACCACCACTCAAATCATTCATTGTTCTTCATTTCCTTAAGAACTTTTTGCAATTCGGCTGTAGAGCCAACGAATAGGTTGTTATGAATAGTCTGGGCTTTCTCGCTGATCGGAGAATCTTTAGCATCAATCTCACGAATTTTGGTTTGAAGTTCCAGCAATTCTTTGTTGGTGCTTACCATTGTATCCATAAGTTTAGCCAAAACTTCGAACGCACGTGGATGCTGAGACTGGCCAGCTATTTCTGCTAGCTTGTCCATAGCTTCTTGACCTGTTGAGATTACTTCGTAGAGATTAGCACGTGCCGCTTCGAAATCATTCCTTGCGGAATCATCGTGAGCCTTTGCTATTAAATCGTCAACTTGTTTTTCAAACGTCATTGCAGGAAGACCGAGAGCCTTCCCGATTGGATCTTTATCTTCTTCGCTCATTAAATCTCATCATTGTTATAAATCATAGTAATGAAACCGTAGTCATCATCAGCTTCAATTTCAGTATATGGTATAGTTCCAGTGCTTGTGTTTGGACCACCAGTCCAGTTTATCGCCACTCCTGTGTTCGATAATCCTGGTTGTATCGTGATCTTTTCTGCGATTTCAGTGTTGCCAACTGCATCTGAGAGTTTACCATCTGCGACTTGAGGTATATAAAAGTTAGTATTGATGAACTTAATAATACCAGATTTTTTAACAGGTCCATAGAAGTACCCCTTTAATACGAAGTCCAAAGACCATATGATCATTCTGCGATCTTTATAGTCTCCATCGTATTTATCTTCGTAATTAATATTTGTTAATATAATAGGAATATCCATTGTAATTTCCATTTCCGGAATTAGATTACAAGTGGTAGTCCAATCTGGAGTAAAATATGGAAGGATTTGTTCCATGATTTTAGTTCCATCCTCAACGTTCTTAACGTAGATAAATGCCTTGAAAGAAATATTATATGGAACTGGGTTGTATTGATATTTCAATTTGCTAGGAGACCCAGCAATAGCAGTATTAACTACGCTTTTTCCGATAGTGTTTAGTTTTCTTGAACCATCATATTTGACTTCACCCATCTCAAAAGAAATCATGGGTAATGGACCTACTGCAGTTCCTCTGTCTAAGGCAGGATCCTGCATAATACGAGCAAGCATTTTGTCTTTTGGTCCATATGTAATTGGAACTTTAAGAAGTGCAGTTGTATTACCAGAGCTATCCGTTCTGGTAATACGAATATTATTAAGCAAAGTACCCATAAGGATAACATATTTGCGCATTAAACTGAAATAAAACGGAGCGCCGAACATTAAATGTTTCCTTCGCTAAATGGGTCTGCCGAAGTAAAGTCAACGAACAGATCTGATTCTCTTTGGATCTCGTCGCCGTCGTCAGCGATAACAAGGTCTGATGCAGATTTGCCTTCTAGAATTAGATAATCGTCATCTTCAGTCTTAATTTCTCCACCGAATTCGTCATTAATTGTCCAATCAAGAACATTAGTGCTATAGTTCTGTTGGATGATATCAATTTCTGGTATGCCTGTGCTGAATTTTTCTCCAGCGTAATCAAACACTTCACAAGTCATTTCCCATGTTTGTAAAGCGCCCAACTGATAAAACATTTCATATTTGTTAACGTAACGAATAACAAAACAACGTTGATTTAGCGGGAAATATATAATATCACCTTCGTTTGGTCTCACTTGAGTAGTATATTCGCCAACGTCTTCGCTAAATCTTCTTCTAGCAATAGAGAATACAACTTGATTGCGTATTTCAACGCCAAATTTTGATAGGAATTCTCCATCACCAGTAAACCCATCAATAGATTTGATATACATTTCTATTGGATAAGCGACTTCGTAACTAGAAACATCATCAGCGCCATAAACTTCGTCGTAATTATTTAATTTACGAGGAATATAATATACATCATGACCGTAAATACGAATTGCTTCAATAACTAAATCTTCAAGAAGTAGTTGTTCTTGCGATGCTTGGAAGTTATTGAAGAAGAAATTAGTGGCCATGATTATCCGATCATATCAGTTGCAGGCAAGCTGTATGTGTAAATCATTTCCTGTTCAAGCTGCTGTCTTTCTGCAGTCGCTTCATCATAAATTTGCTGTCCATTGAACTCGATTCCGCCTGGAAGTTTCATTCCACGGAACTTCTTCATATTCTGACCCCACTGCTGTTTAATAAGGCAAGAAGCATATCTAGCAAGCCAACGATCGCCCCAAGCATCAGTATAAACGGCAGGGTCGACGACCTGATACGCTTCAACAATAAGATAGTTGTCAACAGCGACCTGATCCCAAGACATATCAATATAAAGTTTATTGACATGACGGTTATATCTCAATGGTTGTTTACCAACCAGCATCTGTTCTAGGAACTGAACATGATTCATGGCCATATAATATGGAACCATAGAAACCGATGTAAGGGTGTAAAGATCGTTAAGAGCGATCTGATAACGAATATTGAATAGGTTGTTCAACCCTAAAGCAGAACCAAGATCGAATATATTAACAACACCAATAATGTTTTCTGGCATTGTGATATACTTGTTATCGATATCGGTTTGGGTAATTACCTTTTTATAATAAGTTTTTTCCGAACCATCGAAGTGATAATCCCAATAATAACGTAGAGCCTCGTCGATACGATCGCCTACCTGGTCCTCGTCAACGTTGATTTCAATAACTGGCTTGCCTAGTTTTCTAAGGCAATATTCGGTGAACTCTGCTCTTGATGTTGGTACAGCCATGTTACTTGATTCTTTCGTTTAATTGTTTGATAGCCTCAATTAACAAAGGAACGATTCTTTCATATTTAACGGCTTTAGTTCCATCTGGTCTAGTAGCGACTGCTTCTGGCAGAACCGCTTCGATCTGATGAGCAAGAACACCAACGTCGTGTTTACGAACGAAATAACCATCTTCGCCGCCGTGCTCTTTAATATATTCGTCTGTCCAATCGAACTCCACACCATCCAAAGATAGAACTTTTTCTAGTGCGTTTGAAAGGTTTGACACGTTTTCTTTAAGAGAAGCATCTGAAGAATAATAAGCAGTGATGTTATTATAGGCACGAATTTCGCCAGTTGTTCCAGAGGCTGGTGTTCCAACGCCAAGAGACTGAATCTGAGAAACACCAGTTGTTACTGAGGTGTTCATAGTCGTAACGCCAGAAATAGTGACGTTGTTACTCATATTAACGAGTCTAAGATTTGTAGTAGAACTTGTTACGTTAAGAGTTCCGCCAATAACAGCGCTTCCAGTAACATTAATATCAGAACTGAAACTACCGTTACCGCTAAAACTCATCTGATTGGAGAAAGTAACAGCTCCAGTAACTGTTAATGTATTAGCGAAAGTTGCAGCCCCGTTTACGTTCAAAGGTCCACTAAACGAACCATTACCACTGAAACTCATCTGATTGGAGAAAGTGGCTTGACCAGTAACTGTTATTGAATTAGCAAACGTAGTAGCGCCAACAACATTTAAATTACCAGTAACATTTGCAGTAGAAACTGTTGCCACATTTAAAGTAGCGTTTCCTGTAGCTTGGAAATTACCAACAACATTGGCCCATCCGAAAACTTCAGAATTACCATTAACTGTCAGGACTTGACCTGGAGTCAATGTGCCAATACCAACCTTCCCGTTTCTAACAGAAAGAAGGCTGGTATTTACAATAAGACCATTTTTTACTACGAAATCGTTATTAGCCATGGTTCCCTTTCCCCTATGGTTCTTTTAATGTATTTATTTAAACTTTGGACCCTCCACCCAAACAGCGATAAATTTTCTGACCCCTTTGGTAACAGGTTTTATTCTGTAATTCATCCAAGAAGGAAACGCAATAACTTTACCTTTGTCTAAATTAATCTTTACTGGTCTTTCTACAGAGCCCATAATTAACTCAATTTCTCCGCCCTCAAAATCTATATCTTGCTGATTCAAAGCCATGATCAAAGTAAGTTTTCTGGTTTCTTTTTTTAGAGATTCAGCGTTTGGAAAATCTTCTAAAACAATATCCATATGCCAATCGCAGCTACCTTTGTTTTCTTGATCGTAAACCCCGTATTGAAACGTTTTATAACCATTCAATTCAAAGCCATAAAACTCATTATTGATACATGATATTACATTATTTAAACGATTAAAGATCCAAAAAGTGTCTTCTTCTTTATGGAAGAAATTTATTTTATTGAAATAATTATTTGACCTTTTATTATCGCAAATACCAACTATAGAATCTATTTCTTCTTCGTTAAAAGAATTTTCCCACCAAACATAAGGATAAGTTACATGACTTCTTTCATAAGGTTCGTTAGATATACAATTATATCTCATAATAAAATCCTCTAATTATTTAAATTTTGGTCCCTCTACCCAAATCACTAAAGATTTTCTGACCCCTCTAATTACTGGCTTGACTTTATGCAAAAGAAACGAAGGAAAAGCGACGATTCTTCCTTTAGACAAAGGTAATACTTCTGCATTATCTTCACGGGAATAATTCAACAAAAAATCTCCGCCCACGAAATCTTTGCTTGGGTCAGACAATAACATCACTAAACTCATTTTTCTAGTGTCTTCAGTTTTATTGTCATTTCTACCTAGAAAGGTGTCCATGTGCCAATCATACATTCCTTGATCTTCTGCAGAATAAACAGTGTATTGAATTTGATTATAACCGTTTAAATCAAAACCATAAAACTCGTCGTTTATTCCTTTTATAGCGTTATTAAATCTATCGAATATCCAACCAGTTTCTTGATTTCTTTGAATGAAATGTATCTTTGATCTTCTTATATCTGGTGTTTCTCTTAACTCTTCAGACCCAAAAGTTTTTGATTCTGTAAAATTAAAATTTTTTTCTAAAGAAATGATATTTTCCAATTCTTCATCGGAAAAAGGAATATTCCATAAAACGTATGGATATGTAGATTTTCTTCTATCAATCGGGTTATTATAAATCATATTATATTGCATGATAAAACTTTCTTTTTATACCATTGCTTCGAAACTATTATCTTTGTTTAATAAAGGTTTTGCTGAAATGAGGTCTGTTTTAACTTGTGGGTCTAAAACTTCTTCTCTGAGTTTTAACCAATTAACTGGTGCATTTTTCTTTATGAAAAAATCTACTTCCTCTTCTGTAGGAATATTATTTTCATAAAAGGTTAAATTATAGTCGGTGACGCATCTAGTTGGCCAACCATGTCTAGATAAACGTATTTTGCCGTTTGATTCGTATTCTGAGGCTAACATTTCTTCAGTTATTTTATCTGTCCAATATCTAACAACTATAGAATGTTGAGCCTCATCTATATTAAGAACCCTATAATTAATTTTCATATCACACCTTCGGACCGTTAATTGTTCCTGAATTTACGTAAATGATATTTGAGTTTCCGCTGATTGCAGAACCTTGAGATCCTGAAGCTCCAGTTGGTCCTGTCGCACCAGGAGATCCTGATGGCCCTGTCGCACCAGCAGATCCTGTTGGCCCTGTTGCACCCGCTGCACCTGTTGGCCCTGTTGCACCTGTTGGACCAGCTGCTCCGCCAGCACCACCTCCAGCACCACCTCCACCAACATAGAATGAGTGAGCATCATACCAAGTAGAATCTGAATAAGTTCCGTGACCACCAGCATTACCAGCACCGCCGATGCTGCCACCGTGACCACCACCGCCACCATGCGAGTGATAACCATGATCGTTGACGTGGGAGTGTGCTCCACCACCACCGCCACCACCTGAGTGACCGCTACCAGAAGAACCATGTCCACCACCACGACCTGATGAACCGCCACCACCGACAGGGCTTCCACCACCACCGCCGCCACCGCCTCCGCCAGCGTTGAAGATGTGACGACCACCGCCGCCTCCACCACCACCGCCACCGCCTCCGGTGCCGCCTGGACCTCCTGGACCACCTGCTCCTCCTGGACCTCCTGGACCACCAGCACCACCTGATCCACCAGGACCACCTGGACCACCTGCGCCTCCAGATCCACCTGAACCACCTGAACCGCCAGTAATAGTGTTAGTGTTATTCAAAAGAATTTTAATACCTGAAACTGTATCAGCTTGTAAAGAAACACCACCAGTGCCACCAGAATTACCTGGACCACCAGCATTACCTGTACCACCTGGTCCGCCAGCGTTACCAGTGCCTCCAGTGCCACCAGCATTACCTGTACCACCTGTTCCACCAGCAGCACCAGCACCACCACCGCCACCAGCATTACCTGCGTTAACATCGGTATTGTGTCTATGACCTTCCCAATCTCCGTCCCAATGGTGACCTGTTGGACCATTCCAACCACCCCAGCCTCCGCCACCACCAGCACCGACTGAACCTGTAGAACCAGTACCTCCAGCGTTTCCTGGTGTTCCTGTGGCTCCTGCATTTCCCGCTGTTCCAGTAGTTCCAGTAGTTCCTGAAGATCCTGTTGTTCCTGAAGATCCAGTAGCGCCAGTTATAACAGCATTGTTTTTGATGTAAAGCCAAGAACCACTTTTCCAAGAAGTTCCTGTTTTAAATGCTGGATTAGCAGAACTAGAACTAGCAACGTTTGCATCAACGAAACAATAAACTGCTACGGGGAAAGCAGGATTTGACGCCTTTGAATACAAATCAACGTTGTTTTCAGCGGCGCTAATCTTAACAACTTTAGTTGGTCTTGGTAAAGGTACAACAAACATTATTTTACATCCGTTAGATATGAGCCATAAAGATTAGTTCCATCAGAGATAAACGAGAATACGTCTCTTGCACCAACTGCTGTTGATAGAACTGGAGCGACACCAGCTGGCCATTTGAACACTGAGTTCCAAGTAATTCCATAACTTCCAGAACCGCCTTGGATTACATGTAGTATATAGGTTCCCACTTTAAGGTTCGATGGAGCGCCCATGGTTCTTGAAGCTCCAATAGTGACTGTTGCTACCTGTCCAGAAGCAGTGTTCCAAGAAATAGTGGCTCCATCTGTTAGAGTCTGATTGAGAACGTTTGCCTGTGCAACGCTAACAGTTCCAGTAAAGGTTGGAGAAGCCAATGGAGCATAAGTGGAAGAAGCAGAAGATGTAGTCAGATAAGAAGCTGCTGCAACTCCACCAAGATATGAAGCGTTATTAGCAGTTAAACCACCAATACTTGAGGTTGTTACGTATGAAGCAGCCGCTGTTCCACCCAGATAAGAAGAATTGTTCGAAGTTAATGCACTATTAACATTCAAGTTTCCTTCAGTCTTACCATAAGCAGTAGTAGCATTATTAACATTTAGATTGCCTTCTGTCTTGCCATATGCAGTAGTAGCATTATTAACGTTTAGATTACCCTCTGTCTTACCATAAGCGTATGTTGAGTTATTAGCAGTAGCAACGCTCAGAGAAGCCTCTGTCTTACCGTAAGGACCAGTGGCATTACCGATAAGAGTTGAGTTGACATACACACCAGAAGTGTTAGCTCTGAACCATACAGAACTTGTATTACCAGCAATAAAGTTATTGGCTTGGAAATTAGCTAAATGAAAAGAAGTATTAGTGGTGTCAATATAGGTATTAGCGTCTGGTTCTGGAAGATAACTATCGAAAACTTTCCAGATACCGTCAGAAGCATCTCTAAAGAATCCAGTATGTTGGTAAGTTCCATCGTTATAATTACCAGCAAAACCAATATCTGGGTTCGCAATAGTGTTATTTGCGTTCAAATAAATCATGGCGTCGACATATGACACTACGTTCGAGCCGATAATATTAACATTCGAACCAACATAAAGATTACCAGAAACAGTAATATTACCGACTGTAATACTATCAGTAGACCTTACGTTCTGGTCCATACGATATGGAAGTCTAGCTTCAGCAAGAGTTCCACTAGAAATATTAGTAGCATTGGCTGCAAAGGTAGTAGCGTTAGTATATGCTGTTGCAGCATTACCTGTGATCGCAGCATTTGCTGTTAGAATCTTGCCATCTACATAGGAAACAGCGTTAGTGTATGCAGCAGCTGCAGCTGTTTGAGCAGAAGCAGCACGAGTGTTAGCATCGATAGCTCTATCGTATGCATTCTTAACAGTATTAGCGACTGGAATTAAGCTAATTGAAGTGTTGGTAACGGAGTCAAGTTTTAGGCCATCTACATAAGAAACAGCGTTAGTATAAGCAGTAGCAGCGTTGCCAGTAATCGCTGCATTAGCAGTTCCAATCTTTGTATCGGTGTACGATACAGCATTGGTATAAGCAGTAGCGGCGTTACCAGTTATAGCAGCATTGGCAGTTCCAATACTAGTGTCAGTATACGTTACAGCGTTAGAATATGCAGATGCAGCGTTTGTAGTAATCCAAGAAGATACATTAGCCACAGTAGCTGAAGAATTACCAAGATAGGTTGCTACGTTGGCAGTACCAGTAAAAGTAGCGCCGACAATAGTGTTACCAACCGTTAATGTTCCTGTGCTTGGAACAAAGGATAATCCAGAAGTTGCGACTACAGCGTTGGTCCAAGACCCAGAAGTTCCGCTAGAAAGTCCAATATAATAAGTTGTTCCATCAGTGTTATTAGCGTTAAGAGTAGCACCAGCAGTCGCCCAATAAACACTAGAACCATTTGAAAGAAGAGATTGCCCAGAAGATCCAAATCCACCATTAGCGGAAAGCCCAGCTGAAGTTCCGATAATAATATTAGCGTCATGAGTATGAACGCCTGTTATAGTATAAGAACCAGCAGTGTTCACATAAGAAGCTGCTGCAACGCCGCCTAAATTATTGGCGTTGTTAGCAGTTCCTGGGTAGTTAGTATTGTTAACACTTCCACCGCTGATCGAAATACCAGTAGAGTTAATGCTGACGTTGCCGACAGCTATTTGACTTGTTATGGTTACGGTATTAGCGGCAGTGTTTACTGAAACTACCTGTCCAAAAGTACCTAACTGTTGATTCTGAGCCATGGCTTCCTTTTCCCATAAAATTCTGTTTTATTTATATTTATTCTTTTTAACTTAATGGTTTGAGCTTATTCTGGTTTCGCCAAGAATCCATTAAAATACGTTATGTTTCCACCAGCAACAGTAATATTTCTATCTGAACCAGACCCTTGTTGAACGAAAACTTCGAAATAATCTCCAGCTCCATTAGCATAAGCCAAAGTGCTGACGCTCATAGACCAAAAATCGTTTGCAAAATTTGTTCCAGAAGAGTTCCATCCACGTTTATACTCGGAACCATTTTTTCTAATAACAATCATACATTCTCCAGTTCCAGTGCTTCCATCGAATCGAACTGTAGAATTTAGTTGATAATAACCAGCAACTGTTGGTGTAAATCTCGAATTGGCAAAATTATTGTTGGTATCATAATCTTCTACTTGGAACAATGCCTTTTGCTGACTTCCCGAAGTTATAGTTTGAGTTATACTAGAATTCGGAGCCGCCGAGAACGCTACTATAGTGCTCTTAGCAACATAATTTGCTAGATTAGAACTTAGTTGTGCATTAGATACAACATTGGCGGCTGATACCGAACCAACGAAACTAGTATTATTAGATGTTAACGTGGCAACATTCGAAGACAACCCAGCAGTTGTTTGGTAGTTAGCTAGATTAGAACTTAGTTGTGCATTAGAAACTACGTTAGCAGCTGGTAGAGACCCAACAAATAGAGTTGAATTCGCTGTTCCATTAATAGTCTGATTGAACGTTACTGTATTTGTGAACGTATGAGTATTAGTCCAGATAAACTGAGCGTCTGTATTTGCACCAGAAGCTGCAGGGTTTGAACCCCAATAAACAGCCGAACCATTAGATAGAAGAACTTGTCCAAGAGAACCTAACGAACCATTAGCAGAAACAGAACTGAAAGATACAGTGTTGCTGAACGTGTGAACGTTTGTCCAAGTATAAGCAATATCAGCGTTAGCAATAGCAACTTCAAGGGCTGTGTAAATTCCGAATGTTTCAATAACAGCGCCATTTGCTGGAGCTGTTGAGAACACGATACTAGATCCAGAAGCAGTATTTGCTTCTACACTTGACATTCTAACGCCGTTCAGATAAACAGAAAGGCGATTTGCGTTATATGTATTAGAAGAATTGAATACCGTTGTTACACCGTCTGCAGTAAATACGTCAGAAACATAACTTGCCAGAGGGCTGAGGTCTTTTATTCCAAATGCATCAATTACAGATCCACTAGTAGGAGCGGTATTGAAAATAATACTATTACCAGAAGAAACATCAATTTCAGAGTTAGAAGCTCTAACGCCGTTTAAGAAAACATTTAATTTACCAGTGTCGAAACCGCTAGGAAGAGAAAAAGTTGTTTCTGAACCGTCGCCAGAAAAATTATATTTAACGTGAGTTCCGTCTGTGCCGTCTAATTTATAACCAAAAAATTCAATTAAAGCTCCATTTGCTGGAGCAGTAGTAAACGAAACGTTTGAACCAGAGAAAACGTTTGCTTCTGAATCATTTAACCTAATACCGTTGACGTAAACGCTTAAATTCTCGCCGTCGTAACCGCCAGTAATAGAGTATTCTGTTTTTACTCCATTACTTATTTCTGATTGATTGATGTGCGGGATATCGATTGTGGCGCTGGGATTAGCCCAGTAAGCAGCAGAACCATTTGAAGTTAGAAATAATCCAGTATTACCGTAAGAATTGGCTGCTTTTAAATAACCTGATAAATCTAAATTTTTAATTATAGCGCTATTATTCGCTCTCAAATCAACGCTATAAATCAAATTAGCAGTCAATTGACCAGTATGAATAATACCAACGTTTGAACCTAATTCGAAAACTGTGGTTCCATCCGAAGAGAATAATTTTCTATCTGTGAGATTGATTGCAAGCTCGCCAGTTGCGAGCGTAGAAGTATTAGGGAATTTACCTGCGACTGATGAGCGACGCAGTTTAAAAACTGTATTTGCCATTCTAGGCTCTCCAATAACTCAGTATATACTGAGATTAAAATTCGTCAATTGGTTTCGGGGATTCCTTAATCTTAGGTTTCTTCCCTTTCAATTCTTCATTTTCTTTGAATAATATATTTAGTTCTTCGGTTTGTCTTTTATATTCTTGTTTTAATTCGTTTATTTCAGAAACAAGGTTGGATCGTTCTTCTTTACATTTCTCAGAATCATTTCTAATTTCAGAAAGTTTTTTCATCAAATCGTCATATTCTTTCTTTTTATTAGAAAGCATAATTTCTAAATTAGAAACAGTTTTTTCTAATTTTTGTTTTTCAACTGTAACAGCTTCGACACCATTGGCGGCTTGTTGCATCAAATCGTTTTGTATTTCGACCTGTTTCTGAGATTCTTCGTATTTACTAGAAAGCTCGTTAACAGCTCTTGACAAATCTTCTGTTTTTAATTCATATTCAATATTTCTTCGGAGATGGTCCAGAAGCATTTTTTCTTGCTTCTGGATATATCTCTGTAAAGTATTTACTAGTTCTTCTAATCTTTTTACTTGACCTTCCACTTCATCCATAGTATAATATTCCTGTCGTTAGAAAGAACCACCATCTAGTACGTCATATATCAATGCTGTTCCATTAGATTGTAGAACATATCCACTTGTTCCAAGAGCTAGTCTATCGTAACCATTTGATGTGTTACCTACTAGGATAGACTGACTTACTGTATTTTTCCAACCAGTACCACCCTCTGTTCCTGCAAGAGCAGTAGATAGGGTTAGGGTATTAGCAACAATACCAACAGCAAAAGTAGAATTAGCTACTAGATTTGCTGATGATGAATTGGTTGTTAGACCACCAGAATTTAAATAGGTATGTAGAACTGCTAGTGTAAATCCATTAGCAGCAGTATTAACATGGTTATTACCTGAAAGCTCTTGCTCAGAATTAGTGAATAAACGCCATTCACCGTCAGTGTAAGAACGATAGAAACCAGTGTGTCTTTCAGTAACACCGTCAAAGTAATTAGCAGCAAGACCGATATCTACAAGATCGCTAGTATAGTTATTACCAGCTAGGTAGATCATAGGATCAGAGATAACGACTGATTGAACGTTAGTTGTTACTAGATTACCAGTAACAAAGATATCTCCGCCAACGTAAACAGAATTATCGAAATGACCTTCCACACCGTGAACATTACCGGCATGCATTTCATTCCATCTAAGCGTATTGTTACCAACATTATATGTTAGATTAGCGGAAGGAATGATGTTTGTATTAACTGCTGCAGTAATTGTAAGAATATCTGAGAAAGAATCACCAATTACAACGTTACCAGTTGTTGATAGTTTTCCAGTAACAACATTAGCAAATGTTACACTATCGGAAGTTCCGACTGGCTGACCAATACTAACACCAGTAGAATTTACTGTAACACCAGTTCCGGCATCAACCCATACACCAGAAGAGTTAGAAACTAGACCACCGTCTAGACCAGCCTTAACTGCAACAGTTGAAGCATTTACTTCAACACCGTTACCAGCGCCAACATCTAGAGTTACTGTGCCTTCTGTACCACCACCGTTTAGACCGTCACCAGCTACAACTGCAGTGATAACATCAGATGCTGGATCTCTCCAGTATACACTAGTACCATTTGAATGAAGAACTTGACCGTTCGAACCGATAGAACCGTTGGCGTCAATACCAACAGAAGAACCAATGAATAGTCTGGTAGAATTAGCTACAAGGGAAGAACCAACCTGGAATGTAGCAGCGTTAACAGTAGTTGTTAGAATTGTGTTCGAAACTGCAAGAGTGTTCGAACCCTTATCGAAAGTAAATCCAGCAGAAGCATTAGCTACGCCTGAATCGTTGAACTGAACTTGCGTGTTAGAACCAGTAGTACCAGTTCCCCAATAAACTGTAGAGCCATTAGAAACTAGAACCTGACCAGCTGTTCCAGTAGATCCATTAGCGGAAAGAGCGCCAACGACTGCATTAGCTACAATAACTTTATCGATACCACCAGTAGCATTAGCTACTAGAGCATGAGAATTGGTAAGTGTACCTGGATACTGAGCACCACCAATACGAAGAACACCAGAACCATCTGGAAGACCAATGTGGAGCGTATTAGAGGCTTGCGTGAACGCCAATTCACCGTTTGATAAGCCTGATACAACTGCGTTAGCTACCGAACGTTTGATTTGAATCTTATTATTAGCCATTAGATGGTCCTTTTGTTATTTTTATCTATTTATTATTTAAAAAGTCCCACCGTCCAGGTCGCCCACGATATCGGTCATATTCAATTTCTGGACTATATATTTGTCGGTGACAGAATCGTATACTGGAACCGCTCCAGATGTTTCTCCGCTAGGAGATACGTCTTTAAGCGCATCTAGTCTATCGACTCCAGAATTAATAGTAGGGACGCTTTTTAACGTAACTGGGTTTGTGGGGTTAATCACCCCAGTAGAAGATTTTCTAGAAATAGAGACGTTTATGGTTTTGTTTATTGACATCTTTATCTCGTTACATTAGGCGTTACAGTTACGATACCTTCAATAATTCTAGAAGTTGTATTTCCCGCAGCTTCGGTGACTTCTACATCGTAGACATATCTTCCAGCGGTTAGGTTTGCAGTCTGTCCGGCTGTTAAAGAAAGAGTTATAGTTCCTGCCACTGTGTTAACAGAAGAAGAAAAAGATATTGAATTAGAAGAAGTATACCATTTTCTCATTTGAGAATTAGCAGTGTATCCTGCTAGATTTAAAATATCGCCGTTCTCGTCGGTCAAATCTAGAGTAACTTCGTATGTAGCGCCTTGGTCTATTACTAGATTAGCTTTTGTTGCCATTACACTGTTAACCTTGTTGTCTTGACTGTTAATGGTGTCACAGCTGTATTAACATATAGTCTTACAGTACCAGCGCTAATATTAGCATTAAATACAACGAATGTGGTGTTAGAACCTATCGTAGCATATTCTGTAGAATAAACGCCAGATCCATCCTGTACCAAAGTTATTTTGGTTGCCATAACTTTGCTGTTAGAAGAATCGTTTACAGCGATAACGTAGTCGGCAGCGGAATAATCAGCTGCAGAAAATGAGTCAATAAGAGTCCAACCTGTAGAAGAAACAGCTGTAGTTATTTTGGATCCGCCAGTTTCCACCCAACTTCCGTTAGCGTTTAGGTAATATTTTCCAGCATTCTGAATAGTTGAGTTGGCAGGAATAATAGCTACGTTGACAGAAGAGTTACCAACAGAAACAACGTTAGCAGTAAATGTGCCGCTAAGAACAGCGTTACCAGAAGTAACGTTATTATTTCCGGTGCTATCAGAAGTTAATACAGCGCCAGAAGTATGATACGCTAATTCGTTTACTCTATTAATAAAGTATTCCCAAGTATTCGTATTGGCGGTATTAGCTACTGTAATTGACATGTATTATTTTCCGTTTTCTACCAGCTGCAGTAAAAGATTCTTAACTTCGTCTATGCTAGACTCAATTTTCTTAATTCTATCTTCATGAGTGGTTACATTTCTCATGATTTCCCTTTGACGTTTATAAGCAGCCAATCCAGTATTATCCACATTTATCAGAGCGCCTGGATTGTTTTTCTGTCTAATGTACTCTTTAGTTTCCATTTATTACACCATTAGGGCTATGCCACGAAGATCGTCAATCTTAGGTACAAAGACTCCGCTTGTACTTAGTAGAACGATTTTGATGGCGAAAGTTTTATAATCAATATATCTAGCGCCAGAGTCATTGTAATACTCAATCTGACCAAAATTAGCAGCGTTAGCAAATGCTCTGTTAACACGAGGACCAGAAATAGTATGAACTTCTCCTGCGCCAGTTCTTGACTCAGTCAAATTAACGTTAGCGCCGCCTGGAGTGTTTGCCAGAGCAATTGCCGAAGAATTAGCAAAAGAGATATAATAATAACTATTTGCTGTTAGTCCACCAATTGCAGTGTTTGATGCTGGTACAGCGTAGTATACCTTATCGCCCACAGTAAATGTAGAATTAGCAGCTTCAAGAGCAATTGTTTCGTTTGTATTGCTTACACCAGTTGTATTAGCTGTAATGTTATACGAAGAATAACCTACAGATGTTGGAAGAGTATAAACAAATTCCTTGAAATCAAAACGATCGATCGGGCTGCAATATAGCTCGGCGCTATCGTTTGTCATTTTTGTCCATGCCTTATCTTGTAGACCTTCTGGATCTGAAGAAGATAGGTATTTGACATAAACTTCAACGTCAGTGTTATATGGACGATATGCTGATAGATATAGTTTCATATCTTCAGAATCCTGACCATCAGCTAGAACAATTGGCTGGCTGATGTAACGACATACAGCGTTACCGTTTCCAGTGTCTTCGCCATAGCTGCTGAAGTTGATTGTGTTATTAAGAATCTTTACGCCTTTTCTTGAAATATCAATAGCTGGCGAAACATACTTCTGAACACAAGTTAGTTCGTTCTTAATAGTTACAGATTTATCTGTTCCTAGAATTCCAGGCTCGTTTGAACGGCTGTAAACAACTCTTTCGTAGTCTAGCATTTCTCTTTCAACATCGAAATCTAGAGCGTTGTAATCTGTATCAACGACTCCTGAATTAGAAGAGCCTTTGAACGAAGTTGTTATTGCTGTGCCAAGAGGAGTAATAGTTGAGAATCTTGGAACAATTGCATGATACGCTTTATTATCAATGGTCGAAATAGTAGCAGTAGCAATCAATGTATTTGAATTTGCTGATGCTTCTGCAGTATTTCCAGCAGTTCTGAATCTGAAGAAACCAATCTTCTGACCAGCCGCAAAAGTTCCAGTAGAACTATCAAGTATCATCTGATTATTTGCGATATCAATTGACTGAAGCGAACCATGAATTAATGCTGGGCTATTAATAATAGCGTTTGAAGAAGCATTAATTACATAAACTTCATCGCCACCAGCGGAAGATGGAATAACCAAAGAGTTAGCCAAAGCGACACCAGTATATGTAATATACTCGTCGTTTTCGTTGTTAAAATATGCCTGACCTGTACCAACAGTAAAGTTAGCAACGTAAAGGTTGAACTTTACGTCCTCTCTTGGTAGAGCTGTCCAAGTTCTGGCGTTTGATGAACGGAATGATTCGCCAGTATATGGATTTAGACCAATCTGCGATTTAGTTGTTACGTCGAAATCGCCAAGCTCTGCAACCCACATTCTATAATCTGGGCTGCTTGATTCTGGTTCTACCCAGAAGGCGTAATCAGTGTTACCAGATAGATAAATTGGCTCGTTGAACGTAAAGGTTGTAGCTACGTTAGCTGTATCAGAAACATTAACATTATTAGCATCGAGACGACCCCAACCATAAATCTTATTGTTGTCTGGTAGCCCAGCGTTCATTCCACAGACAACGACACGAATACCGTCGTTCTGATCTTTAGACTTGAAGAACAGATCAACCTTAGTTGCGAAAACGCCGCTTTCTTGTTGTGGTGATTCTACCTTGAATGACTGAGCGATAGGATCACGGAAATAAGTTGTTGTGTAGTTATAGGCATAGCAAGTTCTTACATCAGGAGTAATAGTTGTGATTGTTGCTTCTTGACTTGTTGTTGTAATATTACTTGCAACATAAGTCCCTGATGCCTTAGAAAGAGCAGCATCGTCGCCGTAAACCAAGCTATCAGTGTCCATAACCATGAATCTTCTCTCACCAACACGGAACTGGTTGGCAGGAATATTGAAGACGCCGAATACGTTACCAAATTGGTCTGAGTAAATTGGATCGCCAAAGTTTGCAGTTCTTTTAACAACAGCGGCTGGATTTGTTGTCTGCGCTGCTGCAGATACTATAGCTGAAGTAGTAATTCCTAGACCAACATTAAGAGTTCCTGCTGCACAATAGGCGTCAACAGGGGTCTCGTCAAAATAACAATACATTCTTGACGAAGGCTTAACGCCAGTAGCAATAAATGCGATTGTCTTAGACTTAATATATGGCTGAACAGCAATATCAGTTAGGAACTTGCCTAGCTCCACAGTATTAGTCATTGGAACATACCAATGAGTTGTTACTAGCTGTTGCCAATAAGTTGTTTGACCTGAATAGATATTACCAGTCTGAGCGTAAACTTGCCATGGTCCGTAATGTGAACCCCAGATGTTACCAGCTTCGCCCAATTCTACGAATGGCTGCATCAAATCTAAAACAGCATCAGCGTTCGGAATCTGAGTTTCATCTTTATTCATATCATAATTTGGATAAAGATTTAGAGTTCCATTCCAAGACCAAATATCTTGGTTGTTGTTTCTAAATTTCGTAGCATATGGCTGTAGAATATATGCTTCGTGAGTGTATGGTCTAGTAACAAGTTTACCAGTTAATGTTACACCAGTGCTTGTGGTATTGTTATATGCTAGATCAATATCGTATTGAGAATATGTTGGACGACCGTGACCGTAACGAACATCAATCGACCATCTGTATCCAGGATCGTCTGCCTGAGCGAACAGGTGAGAAGTCATAGGATCAGCAAATATACCGTTCTTGAAACGATTTAGACCAGCAGCGTCTGGAACCTGGATATTCTGTGTTTTCTGTTCCAACTGGTTTAGAGTTGTATAATATTCTAGTCTCTTAATTCTCTGATCAAGCTGTCCAATATCCTTCATAGTATAAACTCTATTTGAAGTGATAGTGGTTCTTACAGCTAGATCTTTTCTCTTGTAAGTTTCAAGTTCACGAGCATTTAGAGTTGGGAACGGAGCAACGTTAGCTGCTGCGATAACCATAGAATCAATTTCAGGATTTGGATTCTTTGGATCTTCTGAAGGAACGCCTTGAATAACACCAAGCTGACCAGACTGGCTGATAGTGATAAGATCCATACGCCCTAGGAAGTATTCGATATCAGCCTGGAAATTAGAATCAGGCTCTGATAGATATGAGAATGTTCCGCTAATGAATGAGTTAGTTGTGGCTGGATTTACAGTGGCCCCAGCCATAGTGGTTGAACTGTTAGCAGTATTGGCTTTATACGCACGGAAATCTACTGAATCTCTTAGATCGTAAGTAGAGCTTCCAGTTTTATAAGTTGGTATTTCAGCCCAAGAAATAGTTGTATTGTTTACTGCTGAATTTGTAGTTGGATAAGAATCTACAGAGAAGAATCCAATACCGTTGTTTAGATTAGCAGTGAAGTGATCGACTTCGACTGTTAGATATGGAGTTGAAGCAAGATATCCAGTATATTCTGGTCTTAATATAAGAGTTCCGTGATCATAGTAATCATCTTTTTGACCAGAAGACAACACGAAATATCTTGTAATATTTTCGGCTGTTGTATTTGAGTAAGAAGAATTCGTTGAACCCCAAACATTTCTTAACTTGATAACATCAGGAAGACCAAGAATCCATGGCCCTGTAAACCCAGAAGCGTTATTTGCTAGGTTTAGCTTAACATATCTATTTTTATTGACGTCTTTTTTAGCCTGTGTTGCTTGACTTCTTCTCATCTTATACTGAACTGTCATAGCAGTTGTAGATGTAGTCAATGGAAGAGAAGAATTAGCAGAACCAGTGCTAATATCGAAAGTTGTAGAGCTAGTGATATTTACGTAACGACTACCTGGATAAGTTGCATCTAGAGGAACTTCATATCCAACTGGATAGAACTTAGCAACATTTGCAGAAGCATTAGTTACGGTACAATTTGCATTTAAGGTCATAACAGTGCTATTTGTAGAAACAATTCTACGATAATCCACTGTTCCGGAACCACCAGAGAAAATCTTAATATATTCGCCGTTAGCAAAATAAGTTGTTAGATTTGTGCCAGTAAGAGTAGTAGTTGTGCTACTTACACCAAAAGAACCACCAATGTTGATAGTAGTAGCGTTTGCTTTGAATGTTACAATAAATTCATTTTCTAGCGTATCACCAAGTTGGAATGGATAAGACCCTTGATAGCCAAGAGTGTCTGTTCCACCAGCATAAGAAGAATTTGATGTTACAGAAAGAATACCAAGATTTGATAGATTGGCAGTTGATGTTGCTCTGAAATAGAACTCAGAAGCATTAACAGCGCCATTTGAACTTCTAAGAGTTCTTAATGCCTTTTTACCAAATGGGAATACTAGATTAGTTCTACCGCTTTGATTTAGAAACGCAGTTGTAGAAGAGTTAGCAATATCAGCACGGAATTCGCCATATGTATTAATTGACGAATTGGCGATAATAGCTTTGGCGTCGTTCATGAAGCTCTTGCCGCTATTCATTGCAATATCAGTCAAGTAAATACGGTAAGTTGTTCCTGGAAGACCTGGATCGCCTTCATCATGAACGACCTGTTTTACCTTGGCGGTGCCGATCTTAGAACCATTCAAAGTGTAATCTGCTACACCAACAGAGATAGTTGACTGCTGAGTGTCATAAAGATCTACAGTAATGAAGTTAGAAAAGTCAAGCGCACCCATAACTTCATTTGCATATACGAAGTTGCCATAGTTTGTAGTGATTACCTGAGAGTTTGCTTCTCTTGTAGTGATAGCCTTATCGGTGTCAACTTTAAGAGAAGAAATAAAATCTACTCGTTTACCATGAACGTAGCCTGTGCCTGTTGAAACTTCATAGGCAAAAGCGTCTGTGTTTGAGGTGTTGGCTGCATAAGTTGCTTCCACCTGGAATGGTTTGGTTACATAATCACCAGATTCTTCGAAAGTTCTGGTGTTAAGAAAATCACCAAGAACAGAATATGGATCTGATTCTCTGTTTAGAACGATTTCATTGGTGATATTTGAAAATTCGAAAGCAATAAAGAATGATTCGTTATTTGCTACTTCTGTTCTTAGTCTTGAAACCAACGTTGGTGTCAACTTTAGACGATGCGCTCCGGGAGCGTTTTCGTTAGAATAACCAAGGGCGTTATCTAATAGTGATGTGTCTTCGTTTTCTGTTACAATTGATTCAGCTGTCTCGAACCCTACAACATATCCAGAAACGTTTGTACTATAATCACTTACGACTACTGTCTGTTGGTTAACCTTTTGGAAGAAACCTTTTTGGAACACCCAACCATCTTCGATTGTTAATCCATATCCCTTACCAACAGCGTTAACAGAGGTGTTTGTTGAAATAACGTAAATTGAATTGATTAAATTGTTAGCGTCAATAACACCGAGTTTAGATTGATTTTCGTCGTAAATATTAATCAATTCGCCATTAGCGAATGTAGTGTTTCCGTTAATACCAGTGTTTAAGTATTTTAAATGAAAACGATTAGTGTCTGGATAATTAACTTCTAGGCCAGCTGTGGTAACCATAGCCACAGCTCTAACGTTTGAAGACTGACCTACAAGAAGGCACTGATTGTTTACAGAAGTAAATACAGCGTTAGCGTTAGCAGTGAAATTGTCAGCTACACGAACGAAATCGAAACTCTTAATTGTGGTTGGCGCACACCCGTCTACCACGCTACCGTCGCTAAGAATTCTATTACCAAATTTGTCAATTTGGTTTTGGAGCATGGTCTGAACTTGTGTTAGCTCACGAGCCTGAACCGCTACAGTTGGGCGGAAAAGAATTCTATAATACTGCTTATTTTCGTTATAATCGTCGAAATAAGGGGAAGTATTGAAATCAGTTTCTAAAGGCATATTCGGCTAACCCTATCTTATAATTTGATTACCAGTCTAAATGTTTCTGACTGCGTATTTGAACGTTCTGTGTTATTTATGTTCTGCACGTAAAGGGGATATAAATCTTCTACGAAAATATCGCCTCTACTTTCGATGGCTATAGAAGTCACAATCTGATTATTTGTATTTAATATATTTTCACCATCGATAAAATATTTATCACCGACATAATGAACTGTCGAACCGTTAGACCAGACGACAGTTGCTCTAGCTTTGCTGTTTGCTCCAATAATTACGTCTGCATTACTGAAAGTATATGCTGGAGTACAGGTAGATATTTGGATCTGACTGAACGTATTTGAGCTATATCTAGAACCTTTAGATTGATTGTTTGCGATCAACGAGTAAGGATTCTTTATCAAACCAATTTTGTTGTAAACAACATTCGAAGAAATAGTATTAGACTCAGTATTAGCAAAAGTAAAAGAGATAGAAATCCCTTGCATGCCTAATTCTGTTGCTGGATCTCTTCCATGACCACCAGGAGGAGGAACGATCGGATAAACCGTGGCCCCGGAACCATAAGAAGAATTACTTACAACAACTGCATTAGCCCAAGTAATCGAAGAGCCTTTATCAAGAACAACAACGCCAGAAATAGAATTGGTAACAGTGTTTACTGTAGTGTAAGCCGTAGGGTTATTACCAGAAGCAGTGTCGCTCGTAAATAAAATTCTAGGAGAAATTTTATACAGAGAAGCTCCTGCGGTAAGAGCAGTAGTGTTAGCTGCAGAATCAAGAATTACAGTTCTAACGGGACCGTTTACTGTATAGCCAGTAATGTTAAAAATCTGGTATGCATTATTAGAAGAACTGTATAGATAAATGCTGTTATTTACATAATGACCTGGACTGATAGATGCATTAGATTCAATAACGAGAGCTGTTGAATTGGTGATGCCTTGTAAAGTCCCATTATGGTAAGTTTCGTAACCTGCACCAACGTTAGAAACAACCACAGTTTCGATTCCTGAATACGTTAAAGACGCAGCTTGGATTGTGGTGTTTGGATATACAGGAGCGTAGTGGGTTGTAGAGAACCTATCAAAATCTTCTGTAGAAACAGAAGTCAAATAACGCCATTTATAACCATCTTCTGTTGTTTCGAATGTAGTTGATTGAGTTGGTGTTCCAATCGAAGAAGGGTTTTTAATAGAAGCTGCACCGTTAGCGTTATCTATGCACTTATACACATGATAAGCCCCGCCGATAGCTGTAGGCGGAGCAATAACATAAAACATACTATTGGCCATATCTTTAGTATTGTCGTATCTATCGTAAACGGTGTTTGATGTCCAAACATATTTTTTAACAATAGATGAAAAATTATTAGCTAATAATCTTTTTCCAAAATGCATTTGCCAATCGTTTTCAAAATACACATCATAATCTGTATTAGCTAAAGTTGGTGTATCTCCTGGCCATGGTTCTGCGCCAGCAGCAAATGCATAATAATGAGAAGTATTTGATGAAATATTATCAACAATTTCGTCAAAAATAGATTTTCTGAATGATGATGTAAGTTTACCCATTATTTAACGTCCGTTAGGTATGAACCATACATATTTGTTCCATCGCTTATAAACATTATAATATCTCTAGCGTTAGCATCGGTAGTTAACACTGGAGCCACTCCAGCCGTCCATTTGAACACAGAATTCCATGTCAATGATTTGTTTCCAGTACCATCTTGGATGACATGAAGTATATAAGTTCCAATCTTAAGATTGGTTGGCGCCGCCATGGCTCTGTTCCCGCCAAGAGTTACAGTGGCTACTTGCCCCGAAGATGTATCCCAATTAATAGTAGATGCATCTGTTAGGGTTTGAGAGAGAACATTGGCTTGGGCGACACTAACTGTTCCCTTAAAAATAGTATTGGCGTTGAAATTAGATACACCATTGCAATTAACCACACCAGTAAAAGTGGAATTACCAGTAACATTTAAATTACCAGCAACATTAGCTGTGTTAGAAAGGATAGCAGCCCCAACTACCGAAATAGTATTACTAAAATATGTTGCTTTGGTAAATGAAGCGTTTGATGTAAAAGAAACGTTTCCATTAAATGTAGCAGTGTTATTGAACGCCGCCGTTCCAACAATGTTAGCAGAAGCTGTGTTTTCTATCAATACGTTTGCAGCGAAAGAAGTTATGTTTGATATATAAACTGGGCCAAGGGTGTATAAATTAGTGTTTGTGACAACGTTGGCGGCAAAAACAACATTTCCATTAAATGTAGCAGAATTGCTCCAAGTATAAGTTGCGTTTGTATTAACGCCAGGAACAGTAGACCAATAAACTGTAGAACCATTAGAAGTAAGTAGCTGACCTGATGTGCCTACGCTACCATTCGCTTCAAGCGTGATAGTGCTTGGAATTTTGAATATCGAAGAGTTTACTGTAACATTTCCGACAGTAACCGAAACTGCATTAACAGTGTTTGCTTGGATATCTTTATTAAAGATATGAGTGTTCGACCAAACAAAATAACCAGCAGTGTTAACAGAGGCAACGCCTGGAGAAGACCAATAAACCTTTGAACTTCCATCAGAAGTTAGATACTGCCCTGCAGTACCAGTACTACCATTGGCTTCAACGGGTAATGCGCTTCCAAACGAGAACTGGGAACTGTTGACAACGAGTTTACCGCCAACCTGAAGTATAGCAGCATTAGCTGTTCCTGAAGTGAACACGCCAGTGCTATTAGCAACTGTGCTAGTTCCAACAGTATGGGAAGCAGCGTTTACTGTCCCTGTATGATAAGCACCAGTAGAATTAGCAACGAAATTAGAGCCAACAGTGTGCGATGCAGAATTGATCGTTCCTGTATGGTAGATACCAGTGCTATTGCCAACAAGACTAGAACCGACTGTATGAGAAGCTGCATTAATTACTCCTGTGTGATAAACGCCTGAAGCATTACCAACAAGGTCTGAACCTACAGTAAAAGATGAGGCATTAGCCGAACCGTTTACAGTAAGAACTGTGGAATTTACGAATAGATACTGGGCTACGTTTAATAGACCACTGATATTTACGTTTGCTGCAGCGTTAACAAGGGAAGAATTAACGCTGAAGTTCGTAATAGCAATTCTACTATTATTAGCTGTGAACGTGGCGGTAGAGTTACCGAAATAATAACCAACTGCATTAGATACAGAAGCATTGACAGTAGAATTACCGACTGTAACCATACCAGTCATAGTGTATGTGGTATATATTTCAGTAAAATTATTATTGATCTTGATCATACCGTTTCGAACGGTATCACCAGTTCCATCGTTTGGCGCTGAACCTACGTTAACAACCTGTTGTACCAATTTCTATCCCCTTAATTAAGAAATTCTATCTACTGTTGTCGCTGAATCGCAAAGCAATACACCGCTCGAAGACAAGAACTGATATCCAATAGGTAGAATATCTGCTTCTGTAGGCTCTTCTAGGATTCCCAGTAATTCCTGTTCTTCGCTTATTAATAAGAACTTTCCGAACAATTCAGAGCCTGAAGAATGGAAAGTTTCGTATAAGATATTCTTATATTTATCTAAAGTTCTAGCAACTTGTATTTCATAAGAATAATCTTGATAATAATGACTATCTTGAATATATTTATTAGAATTCAAGAAACCTTGAGTGTTAAGCCAATAACCCCTTCCTTTACCATAACCTCTCAAAACCACTCTACCAGTTATTTCTGCAGAAACGTTAAAAGAAGAAATAGTGGCTTCGAGTTTTGCGCCAGAACCGTTAGTTGTCTGAATAGATATATTTGGAATAACATCGTATCCAGACCCAGCAGTGGTCAGAGTTGTAGAAACAATAGAACCGTTGGCGTCGGTTGTGATATAACCTTGCGCCGTAAGACTAGGAAACCCTCCCGAAAAAATCATTTTTTCATTATTAGCGTAACCTTGCCCAGATTTAATAATGTTAACATTATTTGAAATAGCGCCATAAAGATACGCTTTTACATATTCTTCTTCTGTATATCCTTTACCAGAACTGTATAGTCTTACTTGCGCAACAACACCATTACCGCCTGTATAGTTGGCGTCAATACTCTGATTTTCACCATATACTTCTCCTGCAGGATTAGCCATCAAGGATTCGTAAGTAGCAAACTGAGAAGGAAGGATAGTTGGCATAACTCTATAAACTGCGGCTGCAGTAGAGTTTAATGTAGGTTTACCATACAAAAACATGCTTGTTGAGTTAACAACTTCTTTGATTACAAGAAGCTGTTTGGTGCTTGATAAGCTAGAATTGGCTTGAACTTGAATTACACTATTACCACTGAAAATTGTAGTAAAGGCTGTGTTAACGCCAGTTATATAAGGTAAGAATGTAGCTTCGAATTGCGCACCAGATCCAGAAGAATTTCCTCCGGTTGAATTTGAAATCATAATATTAGAAGTTGGAGCAGAGAAATTTGCTCCGTAATTCGAAACAACTAAACTAGTAATACCACCGCTAGAATTAGTAGAAACAGTGGCAGTGGCGTTTGTGCCTGTTGGATTAACTACAGTAACATAATCGGTGTTACTGTATCCTGACATTGTTCCTACCGCAGAAACTGTATAAACTCTAGTATTTGTTGAACTGTAAGAAACATTTCCTCTCATGGTATTTGAAGCGAGAGTAGATCTTACGAAAGTGTTTGCTCTCTGGACATAGCTGTTACCAATTTTTACATTAGAAAGACTAGCTATTTTTCCGAAAACGCTATTTGTAAAAGACAAACATCCATTGGTAGTATTAAACGTATATGTCAGTATTGATGTATTGGTGTTTCCATAAGCTGATCCATGAGCTACGTTTGTAATAACAACTGAAGGATTAGTATTAACGAAAGCTGATCCAACATTAGAAATTGTAAAATATAAAGCTCCACCAGTAGCGTTTGTTAACATGGTAACAACAGCGTTAACACCACCTGGTTGGTCGTTCACGAAAATAATAACATCGTTATTGTTGTAACCTAATGGAGTTCCGGAATAAGAAATAGCGTTCAAACTCACATTTGAACCTATAGCGGAAACTAAATTGGCTCCTGGGTTGTTTGGGAATCCATAAGAAGTTGCATTAATGGCTGTATTAACGTCAACCATATTACAAATGAGGTCAGTGTTATAGGTAACTTCTTGAGGAGAGATAATTGAACCTATATCAAAAGAAGCGCCCTGCCCGTAATTGTCTCTTAAACCTCTATATGTAAATGTTGATGCATTGGCGGTAAAGCCCCAGCCGCCTTCCAATATATCAAAATACAAAGAACCGTATCCAAGAGCAGTTTCGGTAACTTTGACCATACCTTCCACGCCCTCTGAGATACGAACACCCGTATCAAGGTCGTTAGAAGCGATTTTTAGAATATCACCATTTTTGAAACTCTGGCCACCAGAAGTAATTTCCAAATAATCAAGCGACCCCAAAACATGAGAAGCTGCAGCTACTGCAGTAGCATTTGCTTCTTGTCCTTTTAGTACAATAGGCTCGTCTACAACGAAATCAATACCTCTTGGTAAAATATTGCTTATATAAAGAACGCTAGATATTTTACCAGAAAATGATTCTCTTACGTAATTCTCAACAACAGCAGTTGCGCCAGAAGTAATACCAATAATAGTTTTACCAACGTAATTTTGAAGAGCTGGTGAATCGGAAAGTTCTAGATATTTTGGTTCTAACCAAATGCCATCAGAAGCTCTAAGAATATCTTTTCCTGGAAGATATACTTCAACATCTTCTCCATAAACAAGTTTGAATAGCAAACGATAACATTGAATTGTACCCTTAGAACGATAAACGTCCAAGATGTGTTTTAATAGGAATCTTTTACTTGTAATGGTTTTGAATGGAATACCGTAAAGATATTTTTGTTGGAAATGAATAAGAAAACGCTCTAGTGTGCTATCGATATCACGATAACCCATAAGCTCACGTGCTTCTACTATTGGACCACCATCAGCCGCTTCGTGAGTTGAACTCTCGGTTTCCATCCATTCGTAATACGCTTTAATGAATAGAATAAAGTTCTCACCATCTTCCTGATAAAACGCAGGAAGCTGAGACTCAATAAAATTTGATATAAATTTTTCTTGTGAAAAATCCATTAGTTTCTTTTCTCTTCTATGGTAACCGTAACATCATTTGGATCGATCACAAGAATATTTTTTGGGCCAGCAAAAATATCCCTATCAGCTGTTCTAGCGTAAACAGAAATATGACTAGTATAAGAAGCTATATTAATGCTGTTAAGTTTTACAATACCAGAAATATAATCTACAGTGCCAATAGTTGCTAATTTAGTTACCTGATTACCGACTAGAGTATATATGTCCATATTTCCATGAGAATCGTCTTCAAAATAACTAAATGGATACGCTACACCGTCAGTATGATTATATGTAAACTGTGAAGAAATCACTGATGCATGAGCGTAATGAACATTATAATCAGATCCATGAAATGCAATATGACTCTGAGAATACGTTGGTTGATTCTCTAAGTAAATTGTATTATTGAAATAGAGCGTCTCATTATAAGTTCTATTCACAAGAGGAGCCATTCTCTTAATAATACGGAAATCTGTCTGATTGCTTACGACGCTACTATCGCTGTCGTCAATATGAGCCACAAGACGGCTGTATCTGAGATCGGCAGCAAACATTTCTAAGTGTTGATCGCTGTAAACATTAATAGCCGACAAAACAATATTTCTAAGATCAGAAACTGTTTTATCTGTTGAATACGGGTCATATTGAACAGATGAATCCAAACGAACATAAAGATAGTCAGGATCGGCTGTTTCTACTCTATTTGGCAGAGCAATATAATCCTGAAGATATCTTACGATAGTTTCTTTTACATAATTTGGTGCAATTTCGCCCGCTGTTGGTTTCAGACAAATAATAACTCTACCATATTTCTTTTCTGGAAGCGTTTCTCCGCCGAACACAGCAACGTCAGCTATCTGACCTTGGAAATTGTTTTTAACTAGCGAAGCGTAATCGTCTGATGAAACTGCTCTTTGCTGAGTTGCAAAATATCTTGGAGCATTGAAACGAACAGAATCGATACTCTCTTGATTGGCTCCACCAGAAGAATTAGCTGAGACTGTTACTGGAGCAGAAACAATAGTTCCACCATTGGAAGGACCAATGTCGTCTGAAATTGTAAGCTCGGAAATACCATTACCATCAGAACCGTTTGTTACGATGTATTCCACAAGAACTGTTGAAGCGTTTAATGGTTTTCTACCGAAATTGCCATCACCGAAAAGAATTTCGTATTGACCGTTTTGAGTAGATTGTAAGAAGTAAACGTTAGATGTAGAATCTAGACCAAACAATGTTGGCTTTTTGGTAAATAGTGTGTTTGAAGCTCCAAAATTTTCTACAACATAAACGTTGATAGTGTCAGTGTCAATTTTTGGGTCTGATAAAATGAATCTTTGATTTTCGATATCGTAATTTACCAAGAATGATTCGTTATTATATGAACCTTCTTTAATTTGTAGATTAGCTACAGAAAATGTATCATTAGTTGAAGCATAAGTTTGAGTGTCTGTGGTAACGAATTGGAATGTACCGTTTGAGTTTGTCCCAAAAAATCTAGTTCCTTTTGGAACTGAAAGAATACCAGTAGTGGTTGAAATACCTGTGGTCTCGAACGCAATATTAACGTTAGAAACAGCAGCAGAATAAGATCTTGGGGTGTAATTTAATTCTTTGGCGTGAGAAATAATAGAGTCATATTTCTGAGCGGAATCCAAAAACATTTCGGATCCGATCATATTAAGGTAAAACGAATTCAAATATGTGTTATATGATAGAACGTCCAAGAGAACGTTCATGTTTGAACCTTCGTAATCGTAGTCTTTAAGAACTGACTGCGACTTTAGAAAGGTTTTTAAATTCTGTTTTAGCGTATCGAAATCGAGAGAGCTAAGATTTAGTGAGCTGTTTGCTGCCATTTATCGGACTCTTTTTAGGACTAAATTAAGAGTAATAGGTTCTGGGTTATTTATTACTTGATAAATCAATGTTATCTCAACAGAATTTTCGTCTTGAGGGTCAGGAAAAAGAACTTCAATTACTTCGGCTCGAGGCTCAAAATTTGATATTGTGCTTCTAACAAACAATTCTATCTCTGAAGCATAATCTCTGTAATTTGGTTCGAATAACATAGAAGTAATATCGCAACCAACCGTTGGTTGGAACAATCTTTCGCCAAGGTTAGTGTAAACTAGGTTCTTGATAGATTGTGTTATCGAACGTTCATTGACAACTTTTGTAAGTTCATTGCCAAATATAGTTTTTGTGAACCCATTAGGAACATCAGAAAAATATTCTATTTTCTTATTAGAACCTATTAGCGTTTCTGCTCTAGTGACCATTTAGTTTACCTCTACGAAACCGCTAGTAGAAACGGCTTTAGGATTACAATGCTCACCGCCCGCTGTGGGGCACAAATTATCTTGCTGGGCGCTATCGTTATTAATAATGATAGATTTGCCACCTATTTTAATAAACGTCTTAGAAGCTATCAGTTCCCCATGACCATGGGTATTTTGATCGTTCTCGACCGCCCACAACTGCCCACCAATCGTAACAAACGACTGTCCGGAAACCACCGTAGTGGCTCCGCATGATCTTTGATCGCCGTGTTTATGAGCGTATGACATATATTTATTATCCTTGCTCGAATTTTATCTGTGGAGACTTGATAGTAATTGAACCACTTTCGATAGTAATTGTAGAACTACCAACTTTGAGTTCGATTTTAGTATCGCTCTCTATTTTTGTATCGCTTTTAGATTTGGTGCTTATTTTCGCCCCAGAATTAGCAGTCATGTCCTGATCGGACTGGAACAGCATGGTGTCCTGAGAAAACGCCTTGAATGCTTGTTTAGACTCTAATTTGATTTTCTGCTTGGCAAAAGCGTCCCAGTTTTCATTGAAATAATATGCGGTGTCTTTGTTGTTCATTTGGACATATTTGCCCTCATGACCATCTACTGTATCGCCTTCGACCTTAGTATATTTGTTCTTTTTGAAGGTTTGTCTATGATCGCCATTAACGCCAACATCGTTTGTACCTGAAGATCCACCAGCAATAATTTTTGCAGAGCCGTCTTTCACAAGCTCGATTTTCTTACCACCGATACCGAACATGCCGTTCATTTTGGCTACAAAAGAACCATCACCACCAGACTCTAATCTAAAAGTTGACTCTGTATTAAAATCGTAATGACCGTCGACGTGAACAGAATGACCTGCTCCAGCATATGAGTGTTTATTTCCTGGAGTTATTTCAAAATGACCTTCTTTGACATCATCATCTGCTTCAGTTACTTGATAACCACCAGAAGGGTTTAATTTCTGACGAAAAGTTTTCTTTCCTTCTTCAGCGTTTACATATACCCAATCATGACCACCACATTCGTCCCAATTACCATGAACGAAACCGTATTTTGGTTTGGTTTTCTGGTTACAGACTTTAGACTTTGGTGCTTTTTTGTTATAATCCTTATGCGCCATTTGTAGTCTCTTCAATTCCTAGTAGTGTTAGTAATGTTTGCATATCTGATATTTCAGTGTTAGAAAGACCGCTGTTGGTTTGTTCCGACCATGCACCAGATCCACCAATAGTTGCGTCGGGGAAGCCAGAACCTGCTCCTCCTCCACCACCACCAGAGCCTCCTCCAAGGCCACCAAAACCACCCATTAGACTGCCCATCATTCCACCAATATCACCTCCGCCCAAAATTCCTCCGAGTGTTCCAAAACCACCCATACCGCCGATTTGAGCAAGACTACCCAATCCGCCAAGTGCGCCACCGAGCCCACCACCGCCGAGTGCTTGCATTCCGACTTGTAGAATTTGATTGTTCATTCCCATTTGTTTCTGGAAATCTTCCATAACACTGGCTGTGCTTCCCGCAACCGTTCCGTTTTTTGATCCGATTTGTTCTTGTTGGAACATCTGAATAAGCTGCATCAACAGACCGATTAACATACCCATCATAGCAGCCATGTTGTTTCCGCCGCCTCCGCCACCAGCATTATTACCAATAATTAAGTTTCCTTGTTGAACTTCAATCTGTTTAATCCATTTATCAAGAACATCGTTCAAATAACGTGGGAATAATGGATCTGCTCCCTGACTAATAGTATATTGGGTTGGATCAACATAGAAATATTTGTCAAGATCAGCAGCAATACCACGTTCAACATTTGAGTAAATTTCCTCTTGTGCAGAAGCAAACGTATAAGTTCCCAATTCTCTTCTAACGTAATAAATTGTAGCTGTTAGGTCGTTGGGATCGATCCATTGATCGTAGCCTGGATATGGTTCGTTAGCAGGAGAACCATAATATTGTTTCTGGTAAAAGTCTGGAACTTCTTCTAGTGTAACTAGATTAGTTGGAACGATATCTCCATAATACGTTTCGTCATAAGAAGAAACTGGAATATTCAATGGTCCATAATAAATTGCTACTTTTAACAGAGCAGAAATCGCTTTAATGACGATTGGTTGATACCAGCTGTCTAATTGTTGTAATCCGCCATTAGGTAGAGTAATAAGAACGAACATTTTAATTACTCGTTCGAATCCAAATTTCTTGATAAGAATAGCGAGCGCCCCAACGAAACCATCAGTAAGAACGATACTCATTCCTGATGGTGTTCCTGTGACTGTGAAACCGCTATTACCACCACCAGAACCACCACCAAGACCAGCGCCCATACTCATAATGCCCATAATCATAGACATGTTTTGGTATAATTGAGGTATTTGCTGTGCTTGACCTTGAGGGTCTACTTCTTTAACAGCTTTTGGTAGATCTTTAGTTCCCTTTTTAGCAGCAGCCGTTGTTGGTTTGTCACCACTCGGTGCAACTTTCTTTCTTACATCTTCGAGCTTTTTGGCTTTGTTTTTTTCAACTCCTGGAGACTCTGGATATTTTGGATCTTCGGTTTTTGGTTTTTCCTGACCAAGAAATTGATTAAAGAAAATAGTTAAATCTTTGTCAAAGAAATTTTCTTCGTCTGTGCTAGAAAAACCAGGAGTATCTGGACCTGCATTTTTAGGTTCGATCTTACCACCAGTCTTTTGGTCTTTTTGTTTAATCTTATTTGCCATTATGCGTCGTCCAATTCTCCACGTGCAATCGAACCTAATACGATTGGATACAATTCTTCGGTGTCATGTTCCATATAACCAACAATAACTCTAGAACCCACCTTCAGCCCGAACGGTGTTGGACCAATTTTATGAGTAGATGCATGAGTTACTGGTTGCATAAGAATAGCCCAAGGAAGGTCTTCGTCCTTGACTTTCTGTGTGTCGTCTTGATGACCATGTAAACGTATTTTTACACGACCAGATTTTGTTGGGTCTTTCTTATATTCAACTACATAACCTGTTCTTAATTTCACGGTTGACCTCCACCACTTTGATCAAATGCACCACCTTTAATAACTCTAAGAATCATAGTAGCTCTTGGGGTTTGTCCCAGCGGTTTAATTTTTGTTCTAATTGCAACAACACAAACCTGACCGTTGAATTGTTTTTCTTTACCTGAACCATCAGCAGTTCTCGCAGGAATATCAAGTTTAATCATAGAACCCAATTTAATCTTTGGGTTGAAATAGGTTTCCAGCTCTGCAGAATTTTGCATCAAATAAGAAAGAAAATTTGCTCTATTATCTCTGGCATCTGCTGTTTTGTGTTTATCTTTGTCGTTCGCTTTGTCAAAAGTTGTATAATGATGGACAGCGTCAGCGTGTTGAGCCTGACCAGTATATTCTGGCTGTCCAGGAAGTTTAAACTGTTGAGGCTGATCTGGATCTGGCGAAGAAACTTTATGTGTTGTCAAATTAAACGTTTTCTGCGCTGATTTAGTTAACACTCGAGTCGGGGTAAAAAACGAATCAGAAGCCTTGAACCACATTATAGAGTTTTGTCTATCTTGATCGCTTGCATTAGAAGCGTCGAGTGTTGTTGTTTGTTTTAATGTAACGACTGGTTGTTCTTTGAACAGTTTTTCGAAAGTAGAAAATACATACTTTTGCTGATCGCCTGTTTCCTGAAACAAAACATAACAAGAAGATTTATCTTCCTGGGAAACGTGTAGACGATTTAAGTGTTTTAATGCATCTAGAGGATGTTTATTATTAAGAATAACTCTTCTTTTACCGTCTGTCTTACTCTTTTTGTCGATTTGTAATTTGGTCTTGAAACCTTTTTTCACAACATCTTCTACAATATTGTCAGTCGTGTCGTTATAGCTTTTCTGCATATAATTACCTTGAGCGTTTAATAGCTCAGGACATACTGCACGGATATCATATTGTTTGTGTTTTAGGTTGGAAATATTATGAATCGACTGATCGTTCAGATTTTTATTCTGATACATTTTCAACTTATATTTCTTTTGACCGCCGCTGAAACCACTGTCGGCTCCGGACAATGTTATCTCTATGTCTTTATCATACGCTCCTTGGATATTATTTTTACCAAGAGCGTCACTATGATCTAGGACTCTAACTTCTGCAACTGGACCATATGGATTTAGAATGTCTTCATAGATATTCAAACCAACATAACTAGCTTGTTTGAAATTTGTTAAATCCAAATCTCCAATTTTTAGAGAAGATATTTTAATATCACCAGCTGGCATATTAGAAAGGTTCCTTCATCAAGTTAATTAAATTGTCAACAGCGACTTCTGAAAGATTCTTTTCCATCACTCTGATGGTTTTGTTGTATTCGTTCTTTTCTTCTTCATAATCGTAATATGAAACGCTTTCCCAATATCTTTCTTCATCGGCTGCAATGTTATTTGCTACAACTATCACAGAATCATTTGTTGATTCGTTCTCAACAATAGTTATAGCTACGTTTATTTGGCTTTCTGTTCCATAAATGTAACTATTACCAGTGACCACAATACCAGCTGTATTATTAGTTTCGTATTGCCCTCTCATGTGTTGCAAATAAACGAAATTAAGGTTAGTGTTAGTCAAAAGCGAAGAATTGACATATACATTTACTGTGTTCGACATAACAAATTGACCGTTACCAGTATTATAATTATCAAAAACAACTTCAACAATTTCGTTATTGACAAATGCGCTTAACTGGTATGCATTAGCAGATACGGAATATCTAACTATCTTATTCGTATCTTTATTCCAATTTGACTCTTTTCTTTTATAAGAATATACAACGCCGTTTTTGTAAATTGGTTCCCAGTAATATTGTTGCGCAACAGTTAGTGAGTTATATTCAGCTGTACCAATATTATTACCTTTATCAGACTCCCAATTATTTCTATAATATTTTATTTTTTGTTGGGCGTCTGGGATAGATCCATATTTCTTTGTTATGAAATCTGTAAATTGTTGGTTGTCTAGATACCATTCGTAATAAGGGTCAATTATTTTATTGGAAATGTAGAGAATCCAGCTTTTATAACTGTCCTCATAATATCGATGTGAGAAATGATCAGCCCTTTCAGCGTTAGAAATATCGTATGGATAAAACACGTATGGGCTTTCAGATACTCTATCCAATAGAGTTACTCTTTTGGTGATATCAACGACTTGATTGTTACTGTAAGTTATTACAGGAAATTTTTCGAAATATCTTTCTGGCATTTATGGATCCATCATTCTTATTTGATCTTCTGTCCATAGCTGAATCTCTCTCAGCCTTAGTGTAAGACCTACTACTGTGGGTGCACCGCTTTTATAAAATGATGGTCCGCCAGCGGCTGTATAATCTGCTGAAACTGTGATTACGGCGCAAGGTTTAAGTGCGAACAAATAATCTTTTGGGTTAAATGTAACTTGACAAATTTTAGGATATTTATAGGCAGCTCCCATGAGAGCTAATTTTGGCGCTGCACTAGCCTTAAACTCTTTAATCATTTTCTTCAAATTATTCGATTCAGTTTTATTCGAAGCAGAAAGAGTCCATTGTAACTCGTGTTCTTTATAAGTTGGTCTTTTATAAGTCATGAACACTAATGGACTAAGATAAGATGTTCCGCCACCAGCAGCGCCGCCAATTTGAGCCATCTGAAGCAAAGAACTACCCATCGTCGAAGCGTCATATTCGCTCCATATTTGAGAATTGTTATCAACTATTCTTTTTGGTAAAGGTAGTTTAAATTGACCACCAAAACTGAAATTATATCCTGAACCTCCCCCCAAAAGAGCTCCTGGATTGGCAGAATAATCAGAGAACGAAATACTAGTGTAATATTGTCTATCGCCTTGAAGCAAATCTGAAGGAAAAACATTACCTCCATTATTTTGTTTCTGAGGTTGAGTTGGAAAATTAAAGTTGGCCATCTTTACCCTTTTTAATAAATAAGGTTTTATCTTTATTTATTAGAAATCTGAGAATGGCTACTCACAAAGGTTATTTTAATCCAAGAAACCCGAACAAATACAAGGGCGATCCAACAAACATAATCTATAGATCTAGATGGGAATCCGTTCTCATGGCTCGGTTGGATAAGGATCCCAACGTTATATGGTGGCAAAGCGAAGAAACGATAGTCCCATATCGTTCGCCTCTGGATAATAGAATTCATCGTTATTATGTTGATTTCACCGCTAGGTTAAAAACACCGAACGGCGGAACGAGAACTGTTTTGATTGAAGTGAAACCAGCTGCTCAGTGCAGACCACCTCCGCTCATGGAAGGGCGCAAAACAAAACGATATATAAATGAGGTAATGCGTTGGGGTGTGAACTCTGCTAAATGGAAAGCTGCTCGTGAATACTGTAAAGACAGGGGTTACGAGTTTATTATTATGACCGAAAAAGAACTAGGAATCAAATTTTAATGTCAAACAGATTTAGTAAACTTCTGAGATCTACCGCTATGGACTTATCGAATAAGTCCAAAGATTCTTCTCAGTGGTATCAAGACACTGTATCGAATATGGGTAAAAGAGACCCTAACAAGATATTCGAGAAAAGCAGCAGCCCTCAAATTGGCGCTCTGATGTTATTTCTGTATGATCCCAAATATAAAAACACTCTCCCTTTTTATGACGCTCATCCTTTAGTATTTCCTGTTGAGATGTATCATGACGGTTTTCTAGGAATCAACCTTCATTATCTGCCTCCTTTGGCCAGAGTTAATATGATGAAGGGATTAGTCGATATTAATGATAACGATAAATATATACAAAATAAAAAATTGGTTCTTACGTATAGTTTACTAAAATACTATTCTAACCAATTAAGAGGCGTTGAGAACTGCATAAAGAGATATCTCTTCAATCATGTAAGAAGTTCTTTTTATCAGGTTGATCCGCAAGATTGGGAAAAGGCTGCATTATTGCCTCTACAAAAATGGAATGTTAACCCAAATAGGCGATATGCAGGTTCGCCTCCATATTAGGATCAGAAATGCCATTTAATATACAAGGCTTCAAAGAAAACCTTAATTCCTACGGTTATTTGGATAACAACAGTTTTGATGTAATAATCAAAACTCCAAATATTCTTCAGAATAAAGTTCTAAACAATCAGGGTACTGATAGCGATATTCAAAGAATCGCCAAGAATTTAAAGTTGAGAGTTGAACAGGTCAGAGCTCCTGGTATTAATTTAATGACATCGCAAATACAAAGATATGGTATCGGCTCAGTACAAAATATGCCTATTAACGCTCAATTTCAAGACATAAACATGACGTTATTGATGGATCATTATGGCGAAATATGGCAGTATTGGTATAACTGGTTGAACCTAATATTTGGGTTTAACGGTCTAGAATCCGCTAATGGACCAACAAGTAATTCTTTTCCGAATTATCAAGCTGAGTATAAAGATAATTACTCAACTGTAATGCAAATTATAGTCTACGATCATTTTGGTAATTCTATTCAGAAAATAAACCTCTATGAAGCATTTCCTGTAGCAATGAGAGAAATGCCTCTTTCCTGGGGCGATGGTAGTTTAATGAGATTGAATTTGTCAATTTCTTATACTAGCTATGCATTGGTTGGAAGTTCTGTCCAACCACAACCAGCACCACAACCACAAAGACCTTTCAGATCGATCAGAAATACAACTACGATTAGACCTGGCGTAAATTAAAATAATGGAGATATAATATGTCAACTTTGCCAAAACTTGACCACCCTATTCACAATATTGAAATACCTTCTTTGAAGAAAAATTATAAGTTTAGACCATTTCTTGTAAAAGAAGAAAAACTGTTGCTTATGGCAAAAGAAGGCGGCAGCGATGTTGATGTTTTAGCCGCCATCAAACAAATCGTTAACAATTGTTCGCTTGATCCAAAGTTAGATATCAGCAAGTTGGCTGTGTTTGATTTAGAGTATATCTTTCTTAAGCTAAGAGCTGTTTCGGTTGACAACATAATCAAAGCATCATACAAAGATAATGAAGATGAAACGGTTTATGAATTCGAAATCAACCTAGACGATGTGAAGGTAGAGTTTCCAGAGAAAATGGATAACAATATCAAGATCACTAATAAATCTGGGATATCTCTGAAATACCCATCAGCAGCCCTTTACGAAGATAAAGAGTTTTTGAGTCTGGATAAAGATTATCTGTTTCAATTAATCATTCGTTGTATCGAAAATATTTACTACGAAGATCAAGTTTATGCAGCGAAAGAATATAAAAAGGCTGACCTAGAAGAATTCCTAGAAAATTTGGATATCAAGACATTCCAGAAAATCCAGGACTTTCTAGTTAATGTTCCTAAGATGAAATATGTAATCAATTATAAGAATTCGTTGGAGCACGATCGAGAAATCGTTCTGTCGTCGTTAAACGATTTTTTTACGTGGCGCTGAGTCATAACTCTTTAGCGAATTACTATAAAACAATATTTTCGTTAGCTCAGCACCATAAATATTCTATTACAGAATTAGAAAATTTAATTCCGTTTGAGAGAGATATCTATGTTGAATTGTTGATGGAGTATTTGAAGGAATTAGAGGACGCTAAACAGAGAAGCAAGTAAATGGCATTAGCACCAGAACTTAAAGAAATAACAAGAAACATTTCGTCCGAAATGGGCGGCGTTGTTGGTAATATAAGAAAAACTGCCAGCGATAACCAAAAAATGTTTTCTGTTATTTTGAAAGACATCGGAAAACATTTCGAAGTCCAAAATAACGGTTTAACAGAAGTTTCCGAATCTGTAGAACAATCTTCTAATAAAGTTGCTGCAAAGGTAGACTCAACAAATAGTCTGTTACAGGATTCTCTTGGGCTCCTTTCGAACACTTATGCAGAATTAAGAACAATGAACAGCAACATCAAGGTTATGAATAATAACCTTGGTGACAATAATAAAAGCCTATTAGAAAGACTGGGTTCTGGTTTCAAAGGGCTTCAGAACGTAATTCTTGGGGCTGCTGCTTCTGCCGCTCCAGCCATGCTGGGTCTCGCTGGTGGAATGGCTGGTAGTTTTGGAACTGATATTTTTGGCGGCAAAGCCAATCCAATGGACCATAACGGTAGTTCCAGTGAAGCTATGAGTTTCTTCCAATCAAAAGGTTGGTCAAAAGAACAATCTGCTGGTATAGTTGGAAACTTGCAAGTAGAGTCTGACAATTTTTCATCTGATGTAATAAGTGGAAGAAGAAAAGGCGACGGCGGACAAGCTGTTGGTATAGCTCAATGGCATCCAGACAGACAAGCAAGATTCCAACAAGTAATGGGTAAACCTATAGCTGGATCTTCTTTCAAAGAACAATTAGCATTCGTCGACTGGGAACTTAAAAACAGCGAGAGTAAAGCTGGTGATATATTAAAATCCAAAACGGATGCATCTTCTGCCGCAAGCGCAGTAGATGAATTTTATGAGAGATCAAGCGGCGAACATAGAGCCAAAAGAATAGCAAACGCTGTTTCTTTATCGGACCAAAAAGGCGATGTAACGCCAGTAAGCGGTGGATCTGGATCAACACCAAAAGCTGATGCAACTCCAGCGTCAAAACCAGAACCAATAACTCCTGGTTCTGCAGAACAAGCCGAGAGCACAAAAGAACATAATGGTCATAGCGGTCATGAAGGTATTATTTCTGGTAAAACTAAAGAAAGATCCGCAGACGCAGGCAAAGTAACACAATCGCAATCGGGCACTCGTAATATGCCAATTAACGATAGGTTATTGGGTGTGTTGCAAAAAGCAGCGTCTGAAGCTGGTGTTGCCGTTGATATTACTTCTGGAGCTCAACCAAACTACCCACAAGGTCCAAGAACAGGCTCTACCAGACACGATATTGGCGTTGGTGCAGCTGATCTAGATCTTATGCAAAACGGAAGAGTCCTAACGGATCATAATCCTGAAGATGTAAAAGTAAAAAGAAAATTCGTTGAAGCCGCTGCAGCTGCTGGTGCTACTGGTATTGGCGCTGGCGAAGGTTATATGGGAGCTTCAAAGATTCATGTTGGGTTTGGAAAACCAGCAACATGGGGTGGAGCAGGATGGTTAAGTGGTCTTAATCTTGGTTCTGCTACAAGCCCAGAATCCGAAAAAGGAACTTCTGGTGCAACTCCATATAGTGGCGGATCTGCTGTGACTCCAGGAATGGGCGGTGGATCGTATGATCAGAGACTCGCTGCTATTCAAGAAAACATCAATAAACTTGGTGGTGGTGTTACAGGAATCGGGGCTGAAGAATCTTCAGCGCCTGTTGGTCCAAGTCTTGAGAGTTTACAAATGGGTATACCTGCACATGGAATGATGGGTGCGCCAGTAAACATGCAAAGTTTTATTGAGAACTTAAAATCTCAAGCTGTTCCGCCAGCGCCATCTCCTACTGCCAGTATGGTACCAACCCCAGCAGTAACACCATCTCAGACTATTGAACAATCAAGAATTAATGATGAAATAGAAGATTACGAACAAAAACAAAAAATGGTTGCGTTCGCAGAACAAACCAAAAAACAAACTACTGATATTATATCAAACCAAAATTCTAGTGGTACACCTTCTAGTTTCGATTACAATAATGCTGCTGACACTGGATGGCCTGATTGGGCTGCATTAATTGGTGGTTGGAATTGGGAAGAGACTAAAAAGATAAAACAGAATATGCACTTCTAACGAAAAAAGGGAGCCGAAGCTCCCTTTCTTTACTTTGCTAGATTCTTAAAGAATTCCAACGACTCGTCATCATCTTCATCGGAAGATTCAAACTTTGGAGCAGTCTTTGCCTTGGCAACTGGAGCAGCTTCCTCTTCCTGCCATGGAGCCTCTTCCTCTGCACGAGCACGCTTGGCTGGAGCAGAATCCTCTGCAAGAACCTTTGCTAGACGAGCAGATAGCTCTTCATAGGTCTTGAAGTTAGATGGAGCAAGGAATTCCTGTAGGGAATGCTCTGACTTCCAAACCTTCTCGAGTTCTTTGTCGTCATCAAGTAGTGGCGCTGCCTTTTCAAACTCAGACTTATCGTAATTACGATATCCTTCAAGATTACGAATCTTTAGCTTGAAGTTGGCGCCAGCCCAAAGATCGAATGGGTTTACTGCTTCTTCATCAGCAAACTGTGGTTCCATTGCTTCCTTTAGACGATCAAAGATCTTCTTACCATACTTGAATAGGAAAACCTTACCTTCGTTTGCAGGATTACCTGAATCGCTAACAACATAAATGTTTGAGATAAAATGCAAACGGCGCTTCTGCTTACGAACAATTTCCTTGTTAGCTTCGATACCAGAATTCCACAGCTTTGAGTTATACTCTGAAACTGGGTCGTTCTTACCGAGAGTTGTTAGTGAGTTCTCGATATACCAGCCACCTGGACCCTGGAAACCATGGTCAAACATACGAACGAACGGAACATCTTCGTTCTCTGGCGGAGGAAGGAAACGAATAACAGCATAACCATTACCAGCCTTATCGACTGTTGGCGACCAGAAACGATCGTCTGAAGACTTACCTTCTCCGCCAGATAGCTTATTGAGTTCGGCTGTTAGTGATTCGAGGGATTTCTTGCCTGAAGCGGCTTTGAGGGACTTAAAATCTACCATGTATATTTCTCCGTATTACGATGTATAACAATTGTATGGGCTACGTATAACGCCCAATATATTTAGTTTACTGCAATAGCTTATTTTTGTCAAGTTCTATTTTAGGTTTGTCAAATCGTAAGTTACTACAGTCTTTCTTTTCATAGAATTATTGATTGGACTTCTATGAAAGAAATTCGATGGGAAGGTAAGTATATCACCTTCTTCCAATTTCGGGATAATGATTTCGTCGCTGAATGGCATTTTAATTTCGATGGGAGGACCATCTTCTGGGAATTCCAAATAATATACATTAGACCATCCACAAAGAGGATGTGTATGCCAAGGATGCTCGCTATTATGTTCGTATTGTTGAAACCAATACGTTTCTATTTGACACTCTTTATGCCCTAGTTCTCTGACGACATCCTCGATATATGGGCCAATATAAGGCAAAAGAAACCGAAAATATTCTTTCTGGATTCCTTTACCTACATACCAATCTGTTCTGGTAATATCGCCACTAGATTCACCAACACTACTCTTAATAAGATCAAGAACTTTATCTTTAACTAATTTGTGTTCTTTAAATTTATTGATTTTATAAAACATTATACATTCCAAAGAAACAGGGACCGAAGTCCCTGTATATTAAACTGAAATTTCTTTGTCTGTATCTACGTGAACTACTTTATCTTTAATGATTCTGTAATTATTGTGATCCATCCAAAGAACCCAAATCAATTCAGCCGCTAGTTTGGGTTTGTTAGCTTTAACAATCAATTCCATTGAGTCGATTAGATCTTCTTTAGTCATCTTTTTCTCCTATAAGATGTGTTTTAAGTATCCCACAAGAAAAACATCATAAAACATTATTTATTCGTCGTAAAATTCTAAGATGATTTTTCGGAACTTGTCTTTATCATATTTTATGAAAGGAGTATACTTTTTAACCTTCAGAGAAATTTCGTCCCAGATAAGATCGTATTCCATTTTCTTATCGAAATATGGAAGGGCTTCTGTTAACTCCAACAATATACAAAATGTTTCTAAACACAATGCATTTCTAAGATACAGCTTCAATAGAATTGGATGTTCGTTTGGCTTACATACAAAATTGTAATTGAAAGGCTTGCAGAGATGTTTGTTAGTCTCTTGTTTGAAAACATACGATAGAGACTGATTACGCTTCTTCCATTGAAGATACGTTTCTTGGGCTACTTCGGAATAAGCGAGATCACGTATCCATAATTTTGGATTAACACTAAAATTAGCAACAAGAAACTCGCATACATTTTCATTCTTAGCAAGTTTTTCAAAAAACACCTTATCTTTACGTTTGGCAAATGAAGCTGGTTTTAATCCGGTTTTGCCGTTGTATTTAATGTAGTCGTAGTCGCTTTTGGTAAAGTGGTTTTTGAGGGCGACATAATTTTGATACGCTTCGAAGGCTGACATTTTAACTCTGGCTCACCATCTCTTAAATAATTTAAGAACTTGAAATAAAGTCCTTTTTCACGTCCATAAGCCTCGATCTCCCAAGGCTGTTCCCAATAATCCATTTGTTCGTGAAGATATCTCTCGCCTTGCCACTTGACCATTCTGGTTGGTCGCCAAATGTCTTTCATTTCACCTTTGGCGTATTGCTTGAGGTGGACCATTTCATGGGCTAGGGCGAGCAAAGTCTCTTTTTTATTAAGAGCTCTGTCAATACCTATTACGAATTCTCTGGTATGATGATGGTCATCAGTCCAGTCGCAATAGGCGTAATCGCCCTCGGCTGAATCCATTTTTTCGAACTGAAGTGTCAACTTTATATTATTAAAAAGTTTACCCCCTCCAATAAGATATTTTCCGTAGAAATTCGCCGCTTTTTTCACCATAGGCAGAGATATATGCGAGGGTTTACCAATTGTTTTAATGTGCATATTAGCCTCCAACAATGGTTTAACCCTGTATTTATATCGGAAGGCGTGCTCCACGCTTAAGAATATTCAAATTCTCGGCTTCTGCCTGGATTTTAGCTCTCATAGCTGGATCCTTTTTAATCCAGTATGCAGCCGTCTCGATCTCCAGATTGTTCTTTTCGCACCAGAAAACCACGGCGTCGATATATTCGATGTTCTTTTCTCGACAGAGCTTTTCTACTTCCTCTACGAAGCCTGAATTTTTAAGCATTGTTTTTCGTGTTCCTTCAGTTCGGCGATCCGACGAGTAAGGTACTCTTCTACATGGTTATCATTAAATCTTCGAGCCTTATGTCTATTCAGTTCCTGCTGCAGAGACCAGAGTATAGTGCTGGCATGTGAATACGAATAATTCTCTTTGATTGTGTCCATAGAGTTAGTCCTTAATTGTGATCGTCGTATATTCACCTTTGGTCATTTTATAGAGAGTAGCAGAATTAGTGGGAGATAGACGAACGCAGCCGTGAGAAGCAGGACGCCCAAGAGCACCAACATGAGGAGTAGCATGGATAGCATATCCTCCAGAAAAGAAAATAGAATTTGGCATAGGAGCGTTATCGTATTTCTTACTGTAGTGCATAAGCTGGTAAGAATATGGATGAAACGATCCCGTAGGAGTATAATACCCTTTACGGGCAGTAGAGACAGGCCATTGGTCAATTAACTCTCCATCTTGAAGAACTGTCATAGTCTGATGACGTTTCGAAACAATAATATCGTAATCTGCTTTTACTGGAGTAGAGAAGAACATAGATACAAGAACCAATAAAACTCCAACAACCATAAGTATAACTCCTGCTATGTTAGCAACTCTATCGTTTATCATGAAAGATACCCAAGAATAGCGCCAATAGGGCCAACGAAAACACCAATACAGCGAAGAATGAACTTAGCTGTAATTGGATTATCCATTGTGTTCCAGATTGAGATAATGTTCATCACCCAACCTACGGCAAAAACGAGCCAGATTGCGATTAGCGTAAGATAATAGCCAATACCATAATCTTCATGACCATAATGACGTGCCATAATATACTCCAGTTAGAATGGCGGTCCCGGAAGGATTCGAACCCTCGACCTTGGGAGTAGAAATCCCCTGCTCTATCCAGCTGAGCTACGGAACCATTATTAGTATTATAACCTAGCAGAATTGAAAAGGCAAGTTGTTTCTGTTTCTAGGGACAACTTGCGAACCCCAATGGATCATGCAGCTAGTGCATAAGCTCCAAATGATGCATCATTATCGTTTGCATCTACGTTTCGCCTTTGGTCTCCTTACGACCTTACTGAATCCTGTCGAACCTGAATCGCCCCCATCAAAGATACACCGATTATCATATCCCATCGGCTAGCACGATATAAGACCACACAAACGACCTCGGTGGCTGATGTATCTATGGTGGAGGCGGTGGGAACTGCCCCCACGTCCAAGAAACCTATGTTTCGTCTCTCAACGACCTCGGCAAACTTTATTTATAAATGTTATCTCTAAGGTATTCGTAGTGATTGGGAAGAGTTTTAATGTATTGTTTCAACGCTGCTTGATGATTAAGCCAACTATATTTGATATCATGTAACTCATTAGCTAATTTTGGGTTTCGTTTCATATCGATATTATGATCCATCTTAGTAACAAAACTGTAATTACCTGCCGCCAGAACTCTATGATAACTAAAGTTGCCTTCTTTCATTTTCAATTTTTCTGGATCAGTTGATTGGTTTTGATCATAAAGATCTCTAAACAATTTACTAAAATAATCCCCTTCATGGTTATGATTCATAGCATTGGTTCTATGCTTCCAATAAGGAGAATCTTCTCTTTGAGAGAGAAAATATTGCGCTGTTACCCAATCTTTGGCTTCTGAGGCTTCTTTAATTACGTAATGGTTATAATATTCTCTATCAAAGTTTTTTACATGACAATCCGTATTAAGGAGGATACGAGCAATATTCTCAATCATAGATTGAGTCAAAAATAACCCTGTAGATCTCAGAGGTCCAATGAACGCACAAGAAAGCCCAACTGCAATAACATTTTTATACCAAGGAGCCTTTCTAACTCCTGGAGTGAATTTCATAGAACGAAATTCTAAACCGTCCGCCCTTGAACCATATCTTTTTCTTATACTTTCACGTAGTTCCTCTTTAGCCGATTCTTCGTTGGTATGATTACTGCTATAAACATAGCCAGAACCAATTCTATCCCAAATTGGAATATTCCACTCCCATCCACTATCTAACGCTACACAATCTGTGAAACTAACCATTTCTTCTTTTTTACATTCGTAAGGAATATTGGTCGCAATCGCTCTATCGTTTACAAGAACTTCTGAAAAATCTATTAATCCTATTTTCAACCCTTGTTCTAATAGAATAGATCTAAACCCAGAACAGTCAATATAAAGATCTGCAGTTAGTGGTCCATTCTCATTAGTCTCTAAACATGTGATACCATTGTCATCAGTCCGAATAGCATAAATGTCATCGATGATATGTTTAACACCGTTCGGAATAGCGACAAGGTCTTTTAACATCAATCCAAATTTATAAGCGTCGAAATGATACGCTTTTTCTATATTAGGATTCCATTTCATTGGTCCTGGTTTGTCAGTATATTTGTTTTGAAGAACCATATGATAGTTGTCATCAAAAAATTCAGGAAAATCAAAAGGCTGGAATAAATCTGGATATTGATGACAAAGGTTATAGAATAATTTAATATCTCTCATAGGGACTGGAGGCGTAATCCCCTTAGTCAAATCATAAAAACTTTTACCCTTCTGATAAAAGTCTGTTAGCCTAATGGTTGTTTTATAAACAGCGTCACACTTTGGCATCCAAATTTGTTCTGGGATACCAAATGGTTTCATAAACCTATTGATGTTTACTAAACTTGATTCTCCAACGCCAATAATTGGAACGTTTGTGGACTCTATCAGAGTAATGTTAACATTAGGTACATTTTTAGACAAAAGGGCAGCAGTCATCCAACCAGATGATCCGCCGCCCACAATCATAATACTTTTAACTTTCATTGAGTTTGTATCTCGTTTTCAAATTCCTCTATTAAAGGAACAGGTGGTTCTTTAGTGGCACGGTCTATTAGAACTGTCCCGTACAATGCACTTACCGATGGTCGCCAACTCATTACAACCAGTGACGCCCAAACTAAGAAACACCAATGCAATTGATAGATATACTTTCTTCATCCTAAGATCCTTTTTATATCATCTAGAGTCCCGATATAATGACCATTTCGAAAGGCTACTGGACGAGCTTCGTCGATACCAGCATGCCTGATGAATGCGGCCATGGTAGAATACATAGCAAAGTATTTCGGTTCAATACCTGTTTTCTGTATAATATACTGAGATAATTGATCGGTTTCTTCGTTATAAACTTGACCGATAACTGACCATCTATCTGACACGTTACTCTCCTACACCACCTTCTATATTAGGTTCATGATTTTCCAACTGAACACCGTTTATTGAAAACCACTCATCAGAACCTTGACGCTGATACTGGATATCCTGCATAGGAACCATTACCATTTCCTTGGTCTGTGGGTGAACCATCATCTTCTGAAATACAACCATTCGCAAATCAACGATTGGATTCTTTTTATTTAATCCTCCCACTGGAAGTCCACTAGCGGCGACAGCGCCATCTGGTCCTAGAATACTCATGTCTTTTGTCCTTTATACTTTTCAAGTAGATTCGAGAGAAACTCAATAGCTGAGTCATTAAATGTTACATCGTTTAGAATACCGGTAACGCAATATTGCTTTGCCTTCAGCGCATTGCCATCCGAAGCCTTATCATATTCAACGATATACAGATGACGATCCTTAGACATCATTGCTTCGTTAATCTTACCATTCTTTTCGCCATTATAAAGAGTAACCAACGCCTTCTCGTCGATCATCTTCATCATCTCTGCATTAGGATAGCATTTTAAATCTTCCGCCTTGGCCATATTATGGACAACCATAAACCCTAGCGCAAAGAAAAAAATAGCAATCAAACTTTCTTTAGTTCTGCTCATTGTCAACTCCAGATATAGATTTCATCAGGTTAATATCATAGTCTATTAGTCTAGACAAAGACTGGATTGCATTTTCTTTACTAACACCACCAGCAACCTTATCTCTAGACCACATAACATACTTAATTAGCATGTTAACGTCAATCGCATTTTGATCCTTCAATTCATTCATGCTACTTATCTAGCCTCATAACTGCTGATGGGTGCAAACAAACTGCACTACTAAGAGTCAGTGCTGACATACCACCAGCATCATTACACTTTTTTACGAAATTATCATTATAGCTAACAAAGATGCCAACCATAAAAATAAACGTTCCCCATACTAATAGTTTTGTCATGTCACCACCCTTAACAAAATCGTGTTTTCGTTGATACGATACGCAAGAGGCTTCTCCGTCTTGATCTCATCAAAGACTTTTCGTAGGACAAGTTTGCCACCCTCGAGTATGCGCTTGAGA
>Ga0208090_1000014_pt1 | contig 52860 bp, 51 predicted proteins | sample LakMenEpi20Jul12_FD_150718 | JGI IMG/M metagenome (GOLD analysis project Ga0208090, IMG submission 150718) | Freshwater microbial communities from Lake Mendota, WI - 20JUL2012 deep hole epilimnion (SPAdes) | ecosystem: Environmental > Aquatic > Freshwater > Lake > Epilimnion/Euphotic zone ...
GCAACGCGCCGGAAGGTTCTGAGGCTTCGGGCAGCGGTCAGCATCAGGGCGATGCGGGCAGCGATGCCTATGACCGTGACTTCGCGCTCTCGGTTTTGGCCAAGGAACAAGATGCCTTGTATGAAATTGAGGAAGCTTTGGTGCGGATTCGCAAGGGGTTTTATGGCATCTGTGAGCTTTCCAACCGCAAGATCCCGCAGGCCCGGCTTGAGGCGATTCCATTTGCCCGCCTGACCGTTGAATGCCAGGCCCAGTGGGAGAAGGAATACGGCAAAAGGCGGTTCCGTCCCTCCAATGAGGTGGGCTTCAGCGGCGGGAAATATGCTGACGATGAAGATTCTGAGTCGGTTTCTCTTGACGAAGAGGAGGATTAAGGCATTCTCCGCGTCCCCCAAAATTTCCATCCATGCCACGCGAGATCATCATCCTAGAATGCACTGAGGCGAAAGCCGAGGGCAAACCGACTTCCCGTTACGTCACCACGCGCAACAAGAAGAGCCTCCGCACACCCGGTCGATTGGAGAAGGTGAAATTCAATCACTTCCTCAAGCGCCGCACCCTTCACCGTGAACTTCGCTGATTTTTCCCATGTCCGAGCCTAAAACCGTTCAACGCCGTATCAACTTCCGCAAGGCAAACCGTCAGATGCCTCGCAGGCGTCATGATATCCCTGCCGATCTAGTGGTCCACACCAACCCCGAGTTGCTCACCAAGTTCACTTCGGAGACCGGCAAGATCCTGCCGCGCCGCGTGACTGGTGTTTCGGCCAAGCTTCACCGCAAGATCACCAACGCGATCAAGCAATCGCGCGCGATCAATCTTCTGCCATAAGTTTTTTCATTGTTATATTGTTTTGTGTTTTTGGGCCAGTCCGCGAGTGCGGACTGGCCTTTTTTTGCATCGACCGCACCGAGTCTTTGAATGTTCCATGGATCCGACAATGACGGAGCGCATCAAGAGTGTTGAGGAAATGATGGAGCTGGGTGCGGCAGCCGCACGGCTTGCGGAAGCTGGCGCGGTGATCGGCTTGGTGGGAGATCTCGGTGCGGGAAAAACTCACTGGGTGAAGGGTTTTGTCGCGGAAATGGGCTGCATGGCTGAGGTCACGAGCCCGACTTTCGGTCTGGTGCACGAATACCGCGGCGGACGCATACCCGTGAGCCACTTTGATTTTTATCGCCTTGGGTCGGCGGAGGAACTCGTCGCCTTGGGTTGGGATGAGTATCTTGAAGATGGTGGCGTGGTGGTTGCCGAGTGGGCCGACAAATTTCCGTCACTCATGCCACCCGAGACGCGGTGGTTTTATTTCAAGATAGGCGCGAACGGAGTGCGCGAGGTGAGTGATCATTCGGCGTGATTCATCACCACCATTGATCGCTCAATGGCAGACCGGGCAGGTGTTGAGCTTGGTGAAGAAGTCGTTGCCTTTGTTGTCGATGAGAATGAAGGCGGGAAAATTTTCGACGGTGATTTTCCAGACCGCTTCCATGCCGAGTTCGGGGAAGTCGACGACTTCCTGCGAACGGATGTGATCTTGCGCAAGCAATGCGGCGGGACCGCCGGCCGAGCCGAGGTAGAATCCACCATGTTTCTTGCAGGCATCGGTCACTGCTTGGGAGCGATTGCCTTTGGCCAGCATCACCATTGATCCGCCGTGCGATTGGAAGAGATCGACATAGCCGTCCATGCGTCCGGCGGTGGTCGGGCCGAAGGAGCCTGAAGGCATGCCCGGCGGTGTCTTGGCGGGTCCGGCATAGTAGACTGGGTACTGCTTGAAGTAGTCGGGCAGGTCGCCGGTTTGGTCGAGGATCTCCTTGAGCTTTGCGTGGGCGCTGTCGCGGGCGACAATGATCGTTCCGGTGAGGGCGACGGCGGTGGTGACCGGATATTTTTTCAGCGTCTTGAGGGTTTCCTCCATGCCGAGGTCGAGGTTGATCGGCACGCCTTTGAATTTCCAATCGTGGAATTTTTCCGGGATGAAACGACCGGGATTTTTTTCGAGTTTCTCGATGAAGATTCCGTCCTTGGTGATTTTCGCTTTTGCCTGACGATCGGCTGAGCACGAGACGCCGATGCCGACTGGGCATGAGGCGCCGTGGCGGGGGAGGCGGATGACGCGGACATCGAGCGCGAAGTACTTGCCGCCGAACTGCGCGCCGATGCCGATTTCGCGTGAGAGTGCGAGGAGTTCCTTTTCGAGCTCGAGGTCGCGAAATGCCTGACCGTGTTCGTTACCAGCGGTGGGCAGTTTGTCGAGGTAGCGGGTGGAGGCGAGCTTGACGGTTTTGAGGCAATTTTCCGCCGAGGTGCCGCCGATCACGAAAGTGAGGTGATAAGGTGGGCAGGCTGCGGTGCCGAGCGAGCGCATTTTTTCGACGCAGAATTCCTTCAGGCGCTGGGGATTGAGAAGCGCTTTGGTTTCCTGATAGAGGAATGTTTTGTTGGCGGATCCACCGCCTTTGCTCACGAAGAGGAAATGATAGGCATCGCCTTCGGTGGCATAGAGGTCGATTTGCGCGGGGAGATTCGTCTTGGTGTTGACCTCCTCGTACATCGTGAGTGGTGCGACTTGCGAATAGCGGAGGTTTTCTTTCGTGTAGGTTTGGTGGATGCCTTTGGAGAGAAACTCCGCGTCATCGCAGCCGGTCCAAACTTGTTGGCCTTTTTTGCCGATGATCGTCGCGGTGCCCGTGTCCTGGCAAAAGGGAAGGATGCCGTGCGAGGCGATCTCGGCATTTTTCAGAAGCATGAGCGCGACCATGCGATCGTTCTCAGAGGCTTCGGGGTCATCGAGAATCGCGGCGACTTGTGCAAGGTGGTCGGGGCGCAGTGTGAAGTTGATTGCCTTAATCGCCTCAGCGGAAAGCAGCGTCAGGGCATCGGGCGCGATTTTGAGGATCGGTTTGCCTTCGAACTCCGACATCGAGACATGCTCGGTGGATATGCATTCGTATTCCGTTGTGTCGGCGGCGATCGGAAAGGGGTCCTGATAGAAAAACGGTTTTTCTGGCATGGCTTGAGTCTTGTTTAAGCCTGCTTGGGGCGGTGGGCAAATGGATTTGCGCTGCGCGCCGTTCATAACGTGATTTCGAGCAGGTTGCCTTCGGGCCCAAGGTGCTTGCCGAATGCGGTGGCATCGATCATCCAACCGCCTTGGCGGTAAGGGTTTTCGGTCAATTTTGCAGGTTTGAGTTCGCAGCCATTGAGGCTGACCCTACTCGGGGTGTGTGTCGCGTTGCGGACCTCGAAGCGAACACTGAGCCAATGGTTTTCCCATGGGATGGTCGCCTCGAGTCCGTTGAGTTCGCGGGGCAATACCGGATCGATGACGATATGGCCGTAATGCCCTCGGATGCCGAGCATGCGGGTGAGCACGAGGCTGAGAAAAATCCCTGGGCCGCTCGAATAGATGCGCCAGCCTCCGTGCACACCAATTTTTCCGGAGACGATTTCATCGTAGCGCTCGGCTGCTTCGTAGCGTGATGCGACATCCGCGTCGGAGCTGGAAAAATAGGCATTCGCTTGGCGCGATAAGGCGTTGATGACGGATGATTTCAGGTCGGCGGGGTTTACCATGCCAAAGGCTGTGAGCATGGCATCGGCATTGCCGAGGTGGGCCATCGCTTCGATGAAGCGCAGGTGGGCGTGGGTGTAAAAGATGCCGATCTCGCGTGAGAAGCAGGAGCTGAGTTCTGCGCGTTGAAAGATTTCGCAGATGCCGCCACGATAGGCAGGTGGCCGATCCATGAGTCGTGCGCCATCGGCGGCGAGCAGGTGTTCTTCGATCAGCGAGAGATGATGCGACATTTCCTCCATGGAGAAAAGCCCGCCCAGCATCGAGCGGGTCATCGGGATGAGGCTGTAGTGAATGCCGGTGAGCTTGTCATCCGGGTGGAGCAGGGGCTGACCCGATGAGGATGATTTTTCGTCGAAGAGGAAGAACCCGCAGATGGTGCCATCGATCATCAGATGCTTGTGGCAGTCGGCTTTGACAGCGTCCGCAAAGCCATCGAGTCCTGGGAACTCGCGCTTCGATTGTCGCGAGAGTTCTTCGAGTCGGCGCAGGACCTGGTAGCAGAGGGCGACCGTCCACGAGCTGACGAGGCGCTCACGGAATTCGGGTTTTGCCGGTTGCAGCGAGTCATTCCAGTCGCCATCGCCGTAACGAAGCAATGCCGTGCCGGGCACGCAGTGGTCGCGAAGCCATTTGATGTTGGCGGCGACATGTTCGATGAGCGGCGAGGTTTCCTTGGTCGTTTGTGCGCTGCCGGGTTGGGTCCATGCGACTTGTTGGTCGAGGATGGAAATGTCGCCGCTTGTTTCGATGTAATCGCAGAGTGCTTTGAGCGGCCAGAGCGGGATGTCGCCGTGGCAGTGGGCTTGTTGGATCCACCCGAAGGGATCGGTCATGAACCACTGCGGCCAGTTGTTTTCGCCGATGAACTGGTGACGGTAGGTGAGAAGAATGATTTCGCGGCAACTGGCATGTCGCCCGAGTGCCAGCAGCATTTCCACGGACCCTTGGGTGACATCACGTGTGCCCCATGCACCGCCATTGTATTGCTCGATGCCATGCGGGACGGTGAGATGGATCATGCCGTTGTGCACGAACCATGGAAGGATGTGGTTCATCCGCGTGATCGCATGATGTTCGTGAATGAGGTCGAGTTTTTGCGCATCGTCGAGCCAACTTGATTTTTCCGTCGATTCGCTTGCGAGTCGGCTGTGGCCTTCGATTTCGATTTCAAAGGATCTTACGGTGCGGGTTTGCATCACGAGCATCGCATGGCCGCTTTCGCCACCGAAATCCTCCGCCCCGCCAAATGATGCGAGCGATATTGGATCTTTTGCGCGCAGGGTGAAATGTGCTTCCGGATCTTCCTTGCGAAAAAGCCCATCGCGGTTGGCGCGGATGTTGGCGCTGGCGCTTTGCGAGTCGATTTCCACCTCAGCGGTTTCGTCATATTCGTTGATCCCAGCGATCAGCCCATGAGTGATGAGAAGTTCGACGGGATCACCGGAAAGAATGGTGATGTATGTATTGCAGGATGATTGGGTGGGATTGACGGAAACTTTGATTTCGATCGTGTGTGACGAGAGTTGATAGATCCAGCGGGCCTCATTGAGGGATATTTCGAAGCATGATGGCACTCCGAGGACTTGCCATGTGTCGTTGATGCGGATCCATACTCGTTGACCGGTTGATGGAGTGAGCCCGTGGGTTTCGCGTGGAAATGACAAGAGCCGATGAAAGGACGAGTGGCCGCTGCTGAGTAGCGAATTGAAACATCCGGCCATCAGAACGGTGGTGCTGAGTTGCGAGGCATTCGGAAAATCGCCAGCGCTGGAGCGAAGGATGTGGGCGTGCGGGCGTGGTCCAAGCGCTTCCTTCGCGCGGGTGACGACATGGCTGGTGCGGTGCCTGAGGAAAAACGAATGAAGCTGGCCGTCGGCATCGCGTTCGACGAGGTCCCAATCATCGGGAAAAAAATTTCGAAGATCAGACTCCTTGAAATTTTCTCCGTGGAGGACAGCGGGGTCGTGAAACAGGGTCCGGCATGATTCGCTGGCGCTGGTGGGCGTTGCATCGCGCTGCGGATATTTTGGAAATCCGATCAGCGAGAGGTCGGCGGAACTTGTTGGTTCCGGGTGATCGGTGAAGAATGCTGCAGTGAATCGGCAGGTGCCGCTTTCGTTTTGATTTGTATGGATCGTGCGGCTGAGTAGCGCACCGTAGGAGGACTCGGCTTGCTTGAGGCCGGTGAGGGGAACTGCGTTTGCTCCGAGGCAAAGAGGATGATGATGGCGATTGATCATTGAGCCAAACACTTGGCTGGCGTCTGTTGCAAATTCGTCACAGCCCTGCTCGCAGGCTTGGATGAGGTAGGAGTTCTTGCCGTTCGCTTTGAGGTTTTGGCGGCTTGCGATCACCTTGCCGAATTTCGGATGATCAAGCGGATGGTGATCGATGTACTGGCTGGTGTATGACTCGTTGTTGCGAGCGGCGGCCGGTGAGGTGAGGCCGATATCAAGACCATGAAGCACGCGCCATGTGATGGGAGTCTTGCAGTGATTTTTGACGGTGATTTCCGTGTCCCAGCCATTGCCATTGGATTTCAAAGAAATGATGACTGTGATCTCTATTTGCTCATTGGCATGGGTCCAGATGGCACTGTCTTCTCTGATTGCGAAACTGCCTTCGGATCCGGGCCCGATCAGCGTGATGACGCGCGTGCCTTTCGGTTCGGTAAGTTCCAGCGCTAGATAATGCATGGATCCCGAGAGCGTACATCCAAAGCGGAGGTTGACCATCAAGTCATTGCCATGGCGGATCGAATGCAGGTGGCCGCCCTTGAAAAACCGAAAGTGGAGCGAGTCCTTTTTGCCGAGCGTGTGGGCAATGAGCGAATCGTGGGTGGCGAGGGATTTTAAATTTGGAGGCATCCGCTTGTTGTTTGGTAGCGATGAAGTGAAGGGTTTCGCGGCATCAGGGGAGTCCGACCTTTTTCCACTGCTGTTGACTGAAATTTTTCGCAGCGAAGCACCAGATGATGAGTTTCTTGTCCTTGAGCAGGTCGGGATTCTTTTTCAGATCCCTGTAGAGCTTGATGCGCGGTGCGTTGATCCCGTCACCCTTGTTGGAGATCACATCCGGCGCGTAGCCAAGGGCAGGGGTCAAGTGATCGACGATGCCTGCGCCGCTTGCATGCATGTCCTTGCCCTGATTATAGACGAGCAGGTGGCTGTCGCCCATGAGCAGGATGGGGGACTTGGTGATGGTTCCGGGTTGGTTGACGGGGGTGGTGCTTTTTGGCGCCGTGTGGAGTTCAAGAGACTCCTCCTCTTGGGATCCTGCGAGATCACCTTGGATGGTGATTTGAGAAATGCTGGTTTGTGATTCAAGATCGGCGGATTGGTTTTGAATCGGAATTTCCGGTGATCGTTCGGCGATGTGGCGGATCAGGCAATGTGCGATTCGAACGCCGGTTTTGGGAGTGAAGTGTGAATCAGTTTTGCAGTAGATCGGATCGCTTGATTGGCTTAAAGGATCGTAAAGGTCGATGATTTCGATGCCTTGCTTGTTGAGTTCGTCGAGATAAGCGCGAGTGGCTCTTGAGTATCCTTTCGCTTCGGGCAACTGCGTGGGATCGATTAGGCCGTCCATGCGGATGAGCGCCTTTTCGGGAATCGGCATCAGCACGAGTTTGATGCCGAGGGCTTTGAGCGCATCGGCGTAGTTGCGGATTTCAATGACCGCATCGGAATCCGCCGCTTGCGGAATTTGATTTTGAGCCGTCAGAAGATGTTCGATTTCCGTGCTGAGAAAATACCATCCGTCGCGGCCTTTGACCGCTTCGCTGTCTGCGCTGACGGTTGTGAGGGAAAGGTCTGGCAGGGGTGAAGCGACGGAGGAACCGACCGGCTCTGCGTTTGCGGCGAATGAGAGACAGGCTAGTGTGAGAACGAGGTAGCGTTTGGTGTCGCGCAAAAAATTCATGGTTCGGCCGTTGGTTCGACCTGTCTTATCCAATTTGGTGGCTCCAAGGCAAGTTCGCCATCCGGTTCGGCCCGTTGGTGTCGGCCGAATTCATTTTCGGCATCGGCCCATGAACCGAGTGTGACCTTGATTTTTTGGCCCGGGCGCAGCCCTGCCAGTTGCGTCCATTGGTGATCCTTAATGACCAATCCGAAGGAAAAAATCTTGGTATTTTTTGGGGTCGGGGCGGATTTATCCGGAATCTCTTCCAGTTCGAAATACCCGACATAGTCCTTGTATACCGTCGATTTCGGGTGTGGCACCGGTCCCATGGATGTGATGGTGGCGGTGATTTTTCGAAATTCGCCCACGTTGATTTCGAGGAATTCGTCCGAGTTGGAGAGTTGGCCGACTTGGTAGGTCATCGGCTTCCAATTTCCTGCGGTGAGTTCGGTGGCGGAGAATTGCCAGATCACCAATTTTTTTCCTGCGAGTCGGTCCTTGCTGCTTGCGAGTTCGGCAGAGAGTTCTGCTCTTGTTGCGTGGGCGCCATCGCCGTTGCGCAGGATGCAGTCGATTGGAAATCCCAGATTGGCCCCAAGGTGTTCGGGAAAGCCCGCATCTTCGCCCCAGCCCATGCTTTTGAGGCTAAAGATGTTCGAGTAGCTGTCGCCCAAGAGCAGCACGGGAGATTGCCGGTTCGGCAGCCAGCGTTCTTTGGATTGGGTTCTGACTTCGCTGATCGTGATTTTTTCTTTGGTCAAATTTTGCCATCCGGCGGGGAGGCGAAGCATCCGCGCAAGGTCACCCTCGTTGGTGATCTTGCGAGTGAGTGTGAGTGATTTTTCCGTGCCGGGTGTGATCCAATTTTTAGCCACTAAATCATCCGCGAGGTGGCGGGCACAGGTCATCATCGTGACCGGATTCCAATGGCTGTCGGCTCGCAGGTAGGCAACGCCGTTTTGATTCGTTTTTGCCTCGCGGATCGAATCGGCGGGATCATGGAGGTGCGCGCCGGTTTTTTCAATCTCCTTTGACCATGAGGCAAACCATGCGGGCTTCACGGGCAAACTGTTGTGCGACCTCGTTGCGCCGAGTTGTTCGGGTTGCGTTGATGTCTTGGGCCATGTCGGCATGATGACGAGCTTGATCCCGCGTTCATTCAGGGCCGTAGAAAGTGCCGCGATGGCGTTGATCGAGGCGTGGGGCCCACTGAATGTATCGGATGATTTTTCGGGCTTTTTGGTAAGCAGATCAAATGATGGCCGGTGGAAGAGCCATCCGTCTTTACCAATCATCACATCCGTCGCGCCCTCTCTCAGGCTTGCAAATGCCGCCTGACCAAGGGGTTGCAGTTGCTTTACCGTGACGGATTTTTCGAAGAGGTGGTTCTCTGTGTGTGATTGCCAATCCATCAGACCGCGATTGAACGCGAGGATTTTTTGGAAAGTGGATTTGATAGGATCGGCCTCCTCGGTATTTACTTTCGTTTTGCCGAGATTTAAAAAGTTCCGTGCATCGGTGATGAAGACAAACGCGAGTGTGGCAATAAATGCGATCGTGATCGTGATGGCGCCTGCTTTGCTTATCTTGGTGGAAGCGATTTCCATGAGCGCCTCGCGTTCGAGGCGCCCCATGGAGGCCGGATTTTTATGAGTGTTGTCGGACATGATTGCTCAGGTCAGAAAATGAAATAGATGAAGGGGTTGTAACTTTGGCATGCCAGAGCGATGGCGGCGGCGGCGAGGAAGGACGCGCAGAGGGCGAGCTTCCATGCGCTCAAGTGTCTGGTGAATGACCATGAGTTGATGCCGAAGAAGGCGATGATGAAAGCAACGATGAGACTCATCGCTAGATATGGCGTGTGGATGGCGGCGCTGATAAGTCCGGAGTCCGCTGAGTTTGCAGGCCAAAGTTTTGAGGCGTAGTTGATGGCGGAATCGAGATCCGGCGAGCGGAATGGGATCCACATGAGGGACACGAATATGAAGGTCAGCGGGCAGCGCAGCAGGGAAGGAATCGAGATCGGCGAGCGCTTGTGGCAGAACCTTTCAAGCGCAAGCCAGGCGCCGTGCATGCCACCCCAGATCAGAAAGTTCCAGCTCGCGCCGTGCCACAATCCGCCGATGAGCATGACTAAAATTAGGTTGATGTAAGTGCGTGTAGGGCCTTTCCGGTTTCCGCCAAGTGGGATGTAAAGGTAGTCCCGAAGCCATGTCGAAAGGCTGATATGCCATCTTTGCCAAAATTCCGTGAGACTTTTCGAGCGGTAGGGTGAATCGAAATTGCGGATGAAGACGAAACCGAACATCAGCCCGAGCCCCACGGCCATGTCGGAGTAGCCGCTGAAGTCGAAGTAGATTTGAAACGAGTAGGCGAAGAGGCCGGTCCATGCGTCGAGGCAGTTGATTGAAACGCTGTCGTGCACCGTGTCGGCGATGCGGCCGCAGGGGTTGGCGATCAGGATTTTTTTCGCCATGCCAATTGAGAAGAACGCGATGCCGCGAGAAAATTTTGCGAGGGTGTGGCTGCGCGAGACCAGCTGGTCGGCGACATCCTGGTAGCGGATGATCGGACCGGCGACCAGCTGCGGAAAGAGCGAGATGTAGCAGGCGAAATCGACGAAATTTTTGAGCGGTTTGGCATGGCCCCGATAGACATCGATCGCATAGCTCATCGATTGAAAGGTGTAGAAGCTGATGCCGAGTGGCAGCACGACATGGAGCACATGGGTGTCACTGATCGGGCCCCATCCGAGCCATTCGAAAACTCTAGATATGTTTTCGATGCCGAAGTTGTAGTATTTGAAGAAACCAAGGAGGCAGAGGTTGCTGGTGATGCTTGCCCACAGCGCGGTTCTTTGAATTCGGCTTCTCGGCCCGCCTTCTTCGAGCGGATGGAAAACCCCGCAGCGGTTTCGCGGGTCGCCCATGGCGATCGCCCTGCCAGCGAAGTAGTCGATGGCAGTGGACAGCAGCATCAGTAGAACGAAAAGCGGGTTGGCCCAGCCGTAAAAAATGTAGCTGAAGACCGTGAGAAATGCCGATCTGCCTTTCGCTGGCATCGCGTAGTATCCTGCCAGCACGAGCGGCAGGAACACGAAGAGGAAGAGGTGCGAGCTGAAGACCATGGGGCGACGGATCGATTTACTTGAGCGACATGCCGCGCGTTCTCAGCTGCCAGCGGAGGTCGACTCCCACTCTCACAAACCAGACCCCTGCGGCTTCCTTGTTCAGATGGACTCCGTCGGATCCTGAAACGCCTTTCACATAAGGTATTTTTTCGCCCGAATAAAATTCGCGAAACCCATGGTTGCGGATGTTTTCGTGGATGATTTTTTGTGTCTGCGTTTTGACGGATGTCGGAAACTTCGAAGCGTCCGGCGGTGTGATCCAATAGACCATTTTCAGGTTTCCTTTGTTGGCGATGATGCTTCGGCTGAACTGCCGGTAGATGCTTTTGAGTTCGGGTATGGCCTTGTCGCCTCCTTTGGCGAGCGTATCGAAGTGGTTGGTTCCGAGTTGGATGACCAGCACATCGGGTTTGAATTTCCGAAGCAGCGTTTCGATTTTTGGGGTTGCGGTGGGGATTGGCTTGCGACCGAACTGATGTTTGGTGAGCTTTTTGCCGTAGGGAGTGGTTTCCCGGTAGCCGCATGGAGTGATGAATTCGGGTTTTGATTTCATCCAATGTTCCGGCGATGATCCGCAGGAAGCGTAAATGGCCACTTGGCTTTGGGGTAGGTTGCTGAGCAGCCAATTTTGGAGGTAGTCACCGAAAGGGCCGACGGTGAGTGAATCGCCGATGACCATGATTTTGGAGTTCTGGTTGAGTTTTCCGCTCAACTGCGCATGGGCGGATGTCGCGCACGTCATGCAGAGCGTTAGAGCGAAAAAAGCGATCCGCAGGCGGTTTTTTCCTAAGTGGATTTTTTTCATGGGTCGCAATCGTCGCAGTTGTCACTGTTCGGGTGGCGGTTCACATCTTCACAGAGGATGTATGGCGTGTGGTCTGCCGCGCCGACCTCGTCGTTTTGCGTCACGGTGGCCCAGAGAGATTCGTCTTTCAGTTCGGTGACGGAAACTTCGAGTTCATTTTTTTTCCTGAATTTGGAAAGGTCCTGTTGCGCGTTTTTGATGTAGGCCGGGTGGTAGATCAGCAATTCCTTGGCTTCGTACTGGCCGGACAGCACCTCGATGACTTCGTAGAGGTAGGCGACCATGCATTCGCCGTACGGTGCGAAGCTCTTGCGCTTCGGAATGCTGCTTGCGGTTTTGAGCCGCACTTTAAGGCAGACCGGGTTGATCTCGTTTTCGCTCTTTTCGGCTGTTGGAATTGTTTGATTTTGCGTGGCCGAGGTGATCGGTTGCATGCTGGCGATGTCGTGTTGGGCGAGATCCTCCGCGATGATGCGGAAGGTGTCGCGTCCCCAGTCGTGGGCGGCTTTGCCACTGAAATGCATTTTGTCGCGTGCCTGGCCTTTGTACGGGTAGTTGGTGATTTGGCGGCTGTCGATGGTGATACCGATTTGGCCGACACATTCGGCGATGATGTCGTGAATGAAGGCCTGCACTTCGGGCGTGACATTGCCTGCTTGGGGCGGTGTGACCCAGTAGAGTCGTTTGACGCTTGATGCGTTTTGCGTGAGCCATTTGATCATCGGGTTTACATGCGCCCGGATCACGGGTCCGTTGCGGTTCGCATCGACTTGATTGCCTTTTTTGAAGGTGCCGAAAAAGTTGTTGCCGTTTTGGATGATGAGGATGTCGGGTTTGATGGCCGGAATCAGATCTTCGATTTTCGGTATCGTGTGTGGCTTGGGCCGAGCGCCCCGTTTGGAACCATAGAAATTTCGGATTTGTTGGGGCTGTTTTTTTTCGGCGACGGTTTCGATGCTCCAGAACCCGCAGCGAGTGGTGGCCTTGCGGTAGGGGGAGGCCTTCATCCAGGACAGCGGATTTGTTCCGCAGGCCATGATAGTGTGGACGGCGCCAACCCCGGGGCAGGAGCGAAAGCATTCGTCGATGATCGGGCCGAGGCCGGCCATGCCCATCGAGTCGGTGAGGATCAGTACGCGCAGGCCGTTTTCGGATGCTTGCGTGAGGCATTGCGCCTTTTTCTGTTCGGCGATTTCAATGCCTTTCAGTAGGTTTGATTTCTCGGTGCTTGCGAATGTGGTCGCGGATTGCAGGAAGAGGGTGACAATGGCGAGGCGCCTGAAAAATTTGCAGCCTTGGCTTTGAAAAAAAAGGCGGATTGCGACCTTGTAAAATGGCATGGTGTCGGACTTGGCTGGCAAGACACCAAGCTAGAAATCATGTTCCTTGAGACAAGGAAAATAGCCCCGTTTTGACCGTAGTTTTGATCGGAAAACCCGCGCTTAGGCGTCTTCAGCCACGGGGGCCTTCGGAAGTTTTTCGACTTCGTCGAGCAGGTTGACCATGTCGACTCCACGGCTGGCGGAGGAGTCGTGGTGGAAGCGCAGGACGGGGGTGGATTTGAGCACCACGCGTTTCATGACTTTCGATTGGATCGAGCCGTGGTCGCGGTTGAGTTTGTCGATGACCGGTTGGGCGTCGCCGCCGAGCACGCTGGTCCAGACCTTGCCTTCTTTGAGGTCCTGAGTGACATCAACTTCGCTGATGGTCACCAGCTTGCCATGCCATTCGTAATCCTTCTGGACCACATTGCCAATTTCCCGGCGGAGCAGTTCGTTGACGCGATCGAGGCGGCGGGGCATATAGGAATAATAGCTGAAAAACTTAAAAGCTGAAATACTGAAAGAACATGTAACTTTGTTAAGCGCATTCTGATTTCAGCTTTTCAGCATTTCAGAATTTCAGCTTTTTCCATTACAGCGTTTGCGGGACTTTTTCGAGTTTGTAGCACTCGATGATGTCGCCTTCCTGGTATTCATTGAATTCGCCGAGGCGGATGCCGCATTCGAAGTTGGTGCGGACTTCCTCGACCTCTTCTTGGAAGCGGCGGAGTGTGGACATGCGGCCGTCGAAGACCGGAATGCCTTCGCGGATGACGCGGGCGTGGGCCTTGCGGTGAATGCGGCCATCGGTGACATGGGAGCCGGCGGCGCGGCCTCTGGAAAGCTTGAAGACCTTGCGGACTTCGGCGTGGCCGATGACGCTCTCGCGATTGAGTGGCTCGAGGAGGCCGAGCATGGCTTCGCGGACCTGGTCGATGAGTTCGTAAACGATCGAGTAGAGTTTGATTTCGGTGCTTGAGGCCTTGGCGGCTTTCACCGCTTTCGCTTCCACCTTCACATTGAAGCCGAGGATGATCGCATCAGTCGATGAAGCGTAGGCGACATCCGATTCGGTGATCGGCCCTGCGGCGGCGGTGATGAACGAGCATTCGACCTTTTCCGATTCGATCGCGAGCACGGCTTTTTTGATCGCCTCGACCGACCCTTGCACATCGCATTTGAGGATCAGCTTGAGCATGGCCTTGCCGCCGCCGTCCTTGACCATCGAGTAGAGATCTTCGAGGCGGTTGCGGTGTTGCGGTTTGAGGCGAGCGATACGCTGATGTTCCTGACGATCGGCGGCGAGGGTTTTGGCCTCGCGTTCCGTTTTCATTTCCGTGAGGTGGTCGCCGACGTTCGGGAGTTCCTCGAATCCGATCACTTCGACCGGCATGCCCGGGTGGGCGGATTTGACGCTGGCGCCGCGGTCGTTGATGAGCGAGCGGACCTTGCCGGCGTAAGGGCCGCAAATGAAGGGCGTGCCGATTTTAAGCGTGCCGGATTCCACGATGACCGTGGCGGTGGTGCCGCGGCCGGGGACCACGCGAGCCTCGATCACGGCGGCGCGGGCCGTTGATTTCGGGTTGGCCTTAAGCTCGAGAACTTCGGCCTGGAGGCTGATCAGGTCGAGCAGGTCGTTCATGCCTTGGCCGTTGAGAGCTGAAACTGCGGCGAATTCCGTATCACCGCCGAAGTCGGTCGTCTGCAAGCCGTGTTCGGCGAGTTGGGACTTCACGCGTTCGACATTCGCCGAGGGGAGATCGCATTTGTTGATCGCGATGATGATGGTCTTTTTGGCCTTTTTCGCATGCTGGATCGCTTCGAGTGTTTGCGGCATGATGCCGTCATTGGCAGCGACCACGAGCACCACGATATCGGTGATGTCGGCGCCGCGTGCGCGCATGTCGGAGAAAATCGCGTGGCCCGGTGTGTCGAGGAAGGTGATTTCGTGATTGTTGTGGATCACCTGATAGGCACCGATGTGCTGGGTGATGCCACCTGCCTCGCCGGCAGTGATTTTCGTTTGGCGGAAATAGTCGAGGATCGAGGTTTTGCCGTGATCGACATGGCCCATGATCGTGACGATGGGCGGGCGTGGCTTGAGTTGGTCTTCCGGTTCCGCGGCGGGGGCTTCGGGTTCGGTGATGACTTCCTCGACCTTGTGAAAACCTTTTTCCTTGTCGCGTTTTTCGCGTTCGAAGGTGAAGCCGTGGATGTCGCAAATTTTCGCTGCGATTTCCGGTTCGATCGGCTGGTTGGGAGCGGGGAAAACGCCGAGCTTGATCAGGTCGGCCATGATGTTGAACGGCTTCAGGCCGAGGCGTGAAGCGAGTTCGGGAACGAGGATCGGCGGCTTGATGACGATCAGCTTCGGATCACCGGAGTCGTCTGAATCCTCTTCGGCGACAGTGTTTGCGACGGGTGCCGATTGAACAGCGGGGGCAGGGATTTTGACCATCGACGGGTCCTCTTTTTGGAGAACCTTGGAGATCGAACCGATTCCCGCCTTTGGTTTGGCGGCGGTTTTGCGAACTTTGGGTTTGGCTTCCTCGGCGAAAAGGTCGAGGGCGTTGAGTTTGGCTTGATCGAGTTTGCTCGGTGCTGGGGCTTTGGCTTCCGCATCCTGGCGTTGGCGCTCACGGCGTGAAGGTTTCTTGGTGGTCTCGATGAGGTCGAGCACCTTTTCCTGTTCGGGTGGTGAGCTATCGCTTTTTTTGGGCATCCGGCTTTTCTAGCAGTGGTGTGTGGGGGGGACGGGGATCAGTCGTTGCTGGTGACTGCTTCTCCGCCGGAGACGAGGGATTGGGCGCGGGCGAGGATCGCATCGGCGGCCTCGGGTGTGATTTCGAGAGCCGAGGCGATGTATTCGGACGGCATGTCGACGATCATTTCTGGGTTGAATCCGCCGGCGAGCGTGAGCTTGTTGGCGAGTTCGTCGGTGATCTCGAGTTGTTCGGCGAGCGTGTGAGCGGCGCCGCCGATCTTTTCCTTGAATTGTTCTTCCTTCGATTCGTCGCGGCGGACCTGCACATCCCAGCCCATGAGGCGGGACGAGAGGCGGGCGTTTTGGCCTTTGCGGCCGATGGCCTTGCTGAGGTCGATTTCATCGACGGTGACATGGACGATCTTGTTTTCCTCATCGACGCTGATCGAGCGGAGTTCGGCGGGCTTGAGTGCCTCGCGGACAAATTCCTTGGGGTCTTCGCTCCAGCGGATGATGTCGACTTTTTCGTTGTTGAGTTCGCGGACGATGTTTTTGACGCGAGCGCCGCGCATGCCGACGCAAGCGCCGACCGGGTCGACCTTCGGATCGCTGCTCCAGACAGCGACCTTGGTGCGGAATCCAGATTCGCGGGCGATGCCTCGGATTTCGACGGTGCGGTCGGAGATTTCGTTGACCTCGGCTTCGAACAGGCGGCGGACGAAATTCGGGTGGCTGCGCGAGAGGATGATTTCAGGGCCGCGACCTTCGTTTTCGACAGCGAGCACATAGCAGCGGATGCGGTCGCCGATGTTGTAGTCTTCGCCCTGGACGCGTTCGCGGTTGGGCATGATGCCTTCGAACTTGCCGAGGTCGATCATCACATCATTGCGTTCGAAGCGGCGGACGGTGCCTGAGACGATGTCGCCGGCGCGATCCTTAAATTCCTCGTAGATCATTTCCTTCTCCGCTTGGCGGAGGCGCTGCATCATCGTTTGCTTCGCGGTTTGGACGGCGATGCGGCCGAAGTCTTTGGGCGTGATGTTGAATTCCACCTGTTCGCCGATGGCGGTCGAGGGGTTTTTCTTGAGCGCGGTGGAGAGGGGAACTTCGTTGAACTTGTCCGCATAATCGTCATCGGCCACGACGCTGAGTGAGGCAAAGATGCGGGTTTCGCCTTTGCGGGTGTTCACATCTGCGCGGATGTTTTCGATCGCGTCAGCGCCGGGAACCATTTTCCGGTAGGCGGAGATGAACGCGAATTCCAAGGCGGCGACGACCTTGTCGCGGTCGATGCCTTTTTCCTTTTCGTAGTATTCGATGAGGGCGACGATATCGTTGGTCATGGCGGGCGTTGTGTGCGATCGCTGCTTCTGATGTCCGTAGACGCAAAAGAGTGGGTACGAGACCCACTCCTTTCTTTCGTCAGAAGCTGTTGGGGCGATAATTAAGCCCCTTGTGCCGAGCTTGCAAGCTCAAACTCCGGCCGCTGACCCTGTTTGCGCACAGGTTTCGCGGCATTCGATCTCATTGATGGCCCAGAGTGCGTGTTCGGTGACAAGCGGGTGGGGGTCTTGGGCGGCTTGCCTGAGTGCGGGGAGGTCATGGGCAGTGCCAGTGTTGCCGAGGGCGACGCAGACATTGCGGAGGAAGGCTGGGCGCTTGATGCGTTTGATGGGGGATTTGGCGAAGAGCGCGCGGAAGGACTCGTCGGTGAGGCTCAGGAAATCGCGGGTTTGCATCGAGAAGACCGACTCGCGGGCGTGAAAGCTCGCCTCGCGGGAGGTGCTGGCAAAGCGGTTCCACGGGCAGGCTTGCAGGCAGTCGTCGCAGCCATAGATGCGGTTGCCGATGGCGCGGCGAAATTCGTGGGGGATCGAGCCCTTGTGTTCGATGGTGAGGTAGGAAACGCAGCGGCGGGCATCGAGTTGTCGCGGGGCGGTGATTGCCTGGGTCGGGCAAGCGGTCATGCAGCGGGTGCATGAGCCGCAGTGGTCGCGGATCGGCGCATCGGGTGTGAGGTCGAGGGTCGTGAGAATGTTGGCGAGGAAAAACCAGGTGCCGAGTCGGCGGTGGATTTGCATTGTCGACTTGCCATTCCAGCCGAGTCCGGCATCGCTGGCGAAATCGCGTTCGAGGACCGGGCCGGTATCGACATAGAATTTTTGCGTGCCGCCGAGGGTCTGCAATTTTTGATCAAGCTCCTTGAGTTTTTTTTCGATCAGGTCGTGGTAATCGTTGTTCCATGCGTAGCGGGCGATGCGGTAGCCGCCGGGGTGGTTTTCGGGAAAGGGGTTGTCGCCCGGAAAATAATTCAGCGCGAGGCAGATCACCGTGCGGCATCCGGGCAGGACTTCGCGCGGGTCGCAGCGGCGATGCGGGTTGCGCTCGAGCCAGGCCATCTCGCCGTGTTTGCCGTGCTCGATCCAATCGAGGAATTCCTGCGCATGGCTTGCGGTGCCGGCTTTGGCGAAGCGGCAATCATCGAAGCCCGCCTCGGCGGCCCATTGTTTCACCTGTGCCTCGGGCGAGGTCATGCGCGTGTGGTGAAAAAGTAGCGTGCGCACTCGAGAATGCCGGTGGCGAGCTCGCTGAAATCGAGGCCCGAGGTGTCGAGTTTTAGGTGGGCGACCTGCTCGTAGAGCGGGTTGCGTTGGTCCATGAGCAGTTGAATTTTTGCGGCAGGGTCATCGGTGTTGAGCAGTGGGCGGTTGCGGTTTTTGCCGGTGCGTTCGAGGATCACATTGATCGGTGCGCTGAGCCACACGACATAGCCGAGTTGTTTGAGCAACGCGCGGTTTTCCTCGCTGCCGACGATGCCGCCGCCGGTGGAAATGATGCGTCGCTCACTGCTGGCGTGGTCGGTGATTTCCCTCAGCAAGGAAGTTTCCATTTCGCGAAATCCTGCTTCGCCCGATTCCGCGAAGATCGCGGGGATCGACTTGCCAGCGCGTTCCTCGATGACTTGGTCCATGTCGACCAGCGGGTAGCCGAGGCGTTGGTGCAGCTCGCGACCGACAGTCGTTTTGCCGCTGCCCATGAAGCCGACCAGCACGATGTTTTTCGGCGTCGCTTGAATTTCGTTCATGGATCAAAACTAGCGCTGGCCGATCGCGAGGGAAACCCAAAATAGGTGTTCGCAATCCGCGAGGGTCTGTGGCATGACCCCGCCATGTCCGAAACGCGCATCATGCAGGCCACCGACGATGACATGAAGGAGGCTATCCGCGAGGCGTCATCGCTGTTGCGTGCCGGTGAGATCGTGGCCTTGCCGACCGAGACCGTGTATGGCTTGGCAGCGGATGCCTTCAATGCCGATGCGGTGGCCAAGGTTTTTGCGGCGAAAGAGCGGCCGTCATTTGATCCGCTGATCGTGCACATTGCCTCGCGTGGTGATTTGAAACGCGTGGCGGTGGTGCCGGATGAAATTGCCGAAGATGTCAGCCGGCTCACCGAAGCTTTTTGGCCAGGGCCGCTGACCTTGATTTTGCCAAAGCACCCAGACGTGCCGGATCTTGTGACCAGCGGACTGCCAACGGTGGCGGTGCGGCAGAGTGCGCATCCGGTTTTTCGTGCAATCAACAAAGAGTTGGGTCAGCCGATCGCCGCGCCGAGTGCGAATCGTTTCGGTCGGATTTCGCCGACCTCCGCATCGGCGGTGATGAAAGAATTGGAGGGAAGGATTCCTTTGATCGTCGATGGTGGTGCCTGCACCGAAGGTCTTGAGAGCACGATTATTTCCATCGAGCCGCGCGAGGGTAAGAAGCCCGTGTTGAGATTGCATCGCGCGGGTCCGGTGACCAAAGAACAACTGCAGGCGTTTGGTAAGGTCGAGAAGCTCAAGGAGAAACCTGGTGATGCGCCGCATGCGCCGGGTCAATTGCCGAGCCACTATGCGCCGCACACGCCGCTGATTCTGCTTTCCGATCCGAGTGATTTTCATCCGGAGCCTGGCAAGCGATATGGGTTGATGAGTTATCGTGGCGAGGATGATGGTCAATATGTGACCATGCATTCGTGGGAGCGTGTTGAGGCATTGAGTCCCGGCAGCGGAAAGCTCGCCGAGGCAGCGATCCGCTTGTTTTATATCATGCGCAGTCTCGATGAGGCCGGGCTCGATGCGATTGTGGCCGAGCCGGTGAGCGAGACCGGCCTTGGTGTGGCGATCATGGATCGCTTGCGCCGAGCGTCGGTGAGAGAGTGAATTTTTTTGCGCAACAATTTTTTCAATCGCAAAGCCGTTCGTTCCATGTGTCTTGCAAGGCCGATTGCAGTTGCAGGTGGGCGTAATGCAAGCGCGAGCGGATCGTGCCTTCGGAGGTGTTGAGCGTGCGGGCAATTTCGCCGTGCGACATGCCTTGAAGGTCGAACATCGTCACGACGCGACGGTGGGCGTCGGTGAGTTTTTTGATGGATTCGTTGAGGCGCGCGCGGAGTTCGCGCACGATCGTTTGGCGTTCCGGATCGACGCGATGGCTGGGATCGACGAGTGCCGGATCGCTGCCATCGTTGGAAACGACTTCCTGAAGGCTGATGCCTGAGCGGCGTTTCCGTTTGCGCAGAAAATTGAGCGTGTGGTTCACGGCGATCTGGTGGATCCAGGTGTGAAAGCACGAGTGACCACGAAAGCTGCGGATCGAGCGAAATGCGCGCGAATAGACTTCTTGCAGGATGTCGTGGCTGTCTTCGTGGTGCGATGTCATGTGATGGACGAGGCCGTAAAGTCGTGAGTGGTGTTTTTCGATGAGCGAGTCGAAGGCGCGGGTGTCTCCGTTTTGGGCGAGTTCGACGAGTTGTTGATCGGGGTCGTTGGTGATGTGATGCATTTTAATCGGGGGGTATGCTCGGATTGTGGCAAATGATCGGCACTTCGTGACCTACGTGAGAGCGTGGCAAATTCAGTCTTGGCCTAGGGGCAGGGTGTGTGATTGGTTCGCGCAGCGCGCCATGGCCAAGCACACCGCCAATTCCGACTACGAAGACAACGACAGCGACCCGATTCGCCTCGCGCCGGGCGACGAGGTGCGGGTCGGTGCGGCCGACCGGACATGGCCCGGCTGGGTTTGGGCGAGTGACGCAGCGGGCAATGACGGCTATATTCCAGAGGAAATTCTCAAGCCGCTTGGCGACGGGCGCTTTTCGGTGATCGAGGCATTCGACCCTAGGGTTTTGAAAATCCGGCGCGGCGATTCCTTGGAATCACTGCGTCAGATTCATGGTTGGCACTGGTGCCGAAACGAAAGCGGCGCGGAAGGCTGGGTAGCGGGATACCTGCTCAGGCCAGCCTGAAATACGGGCAGAATTAGCCGATTTCATCGGATTTTCCTTGCCAGCAGCTGGGGCTGACCCTATCACGCGCGTCCCTTTTGCGCCGCAAAGCAACCAAAGAAGACCAGAGGGAACATCCCATGCGGCGGGTCTTCGAGAATCGCCCGACCTGATTCAAGGCGGGAAACCATATATCAAATGATCAACGAACTCATCAACGACATGGTGGACGCCGGCGTCCACTACGGACACCAGACGAAAAAGTGGAACCCACGCATGAAGCCCTTCCTCATGAAGGACAAGGGCGGGATCTACATCATCAACCTCGAGAAAACCGTTCAGCAGCTCGACAAGGCCGCGGCGTTTCTCTCCGACCTCACGGGCAAGGGCAAGAAGGTCCTCTTCGTCGGCTGCAAACGCCAGGCGCAAGACGCGATCCGCGAAGCTGCCGAGGCAACCGGACAACATTACGTCAACCACCGCTGGCTTGGCGGCATGCTCACCAACAGCGCGACCGTGCGCAAGTCGGTGGAGCGTCTCAAGTATCTTGAGAACATCGAGAAGCAGCCTGAATTCAAGGCCATGTCGAAGAAGGAGCTCGCCGCTCTCGGCCGCGAGCGTGAAAAGCTTCTGCGCAACCTCCGTGGCGTGCGCGACATGGACAATAAGCCTGATGCCGTGGTGATCGTGGACTCCGCTCGCGAGACCATCGCCGTGGCCGAGGCTCGCCGCCTTGGAATCCCGATCGTTGCGCTGGTCGACACCAACGCCGATCCGGCCCTCGTTCAATATCCGATTCCGGGCAATGATGACGCGATCCGCTCGATCCGCATCATCCTCCAGAATCTCGTCGATGCCATGGTGTCCTCCCGCAAGGGTTGATCCTTTGGTGTTTTGCGAAACAACAACCTCACTCAAATTTCACACATGATTACTGCTGCAATTGTCAAAGAACTCCGCGACAAGACCAACGCTGGGATGATGGACTGCAAGAAGGTCCTCACCGAAACCAACGGCGATCTTGAAGCTTCCATCAAGCTGCTGCGCGAGCGCGGCATCGCCAAGGCTGGTGCCAAGGCCGATCGCGCCGCCAACGAGGGCATCATCACCGCCCGCGTTGCCGCAAATGGCGCTTCGGGCATTTTGCTCGAGGTCAACTGCGAGACCGACTTCGTTTCGAAGAACGAAAACTTCCAGGCCTTCGTCAACCAGATCGCCGACGCTCTTCAGTCCGCCAACGCGGCCGATCACGCTGCGGCGCTGGCGGTTTCGATGGGTGATTACAGCATCGAGGACACCGTCAAGGCCAAGGTCGTGGAAGTGGGTGAGAACCTCCAGTTCCGCAAGTACGTGCGTTTCGATGCCGCTTCCGGTGGCGTCATTTCCTTTTACATCCACCCTCCAGGCAAGGTTGGCGTGCTCATCGAAGTGGGCACCACCAAGCCCGAGTCGGCCAAGAGCGATGCCTTCCGCGACATGGTCAAGGACCTCACCTTGCACATTGCCGCCTGCGCACCGAAGGGTCTGTCGCGCAATGACATCCCCGATTCGGTCGTCGAGGCCGAGAAGGAAATCTTCCGTGCCCGCCTTGCCGACAGCGGCAAGCCGGCAAACATCATCGAAAACATCCTCAAGGGTCAGGTCGGCAAATTCTATGCCGAGAGCTGCTTCCTCGAGCAGGCATTCGTGAAGGACGACAAGGTCACCGTCACGCAATTCCTCGAAGCCAAGGGCAAGGAGCTCGGCGACACCTTCACGGTGACCCGCTTCGTGCGCTTCGGTCTCGGCGAATAAGCACTGATCATTCAAAACAAACGCCCGACTTCTTTACGAGGTCGGGCGTTTTTTATTTTTGAAATCGGTGGTGATCAAATCGTCATCGCGTGGAAGCCGCCGTCGACGATCATTTCGGTGCCGGTGATGAATGAGCCGGCTTTGGACGATGCGAGCAGAAGGGTGGCGCCGATGAGTTCCTCGGCATTGCCGAAGCGTGAGGCAGGGGTTTGGCGCAGGATGTCGAGCACGCGGGATTCGTCGAGGACCTTGCGGTTTTGTTCGGCGGGGAAGAATCCCGGCACGAGTGTGTTGACGCGGATGTCCTTGTCGGCCCATTCGCGGGCAAGGTTGCGGGTGAGGTTGTGGACGGCGGCTTTGGAAGCCGAGTAGGTGAAGACGCGCGAGAGCGGGTTGAGGCCGGAGATGGAGCCGAGATTGATGATCGATGCCGGTTGGGTTTGATCGAGGAAGTATCGTCCGAAGACCTGGCAGGCGCGGAAGATGGCGGTGAGGTTGGTATCGATGATGCGTTGGTATTCCTCTTCCGGGATGTCGAGAAACGGAGTGGGTGAATTGGTGCCCGCGCCATTGATGAGGATGTCGACCTTGCCCGAGCATTCGAGGACGGTGTCGAGCAGGTGGTGGAGTGAGTCGCGCGATGTCACATCGACTGGGACGAAGTATCCATCGCCGCCAAACGATTCGATTTCGGCGAGGCGTTTCTCGGCTTTTTCGGGGATGCGTCCGCCGAGCACGACTTCCGCGCCGGCGCGTGCGAGGCCGACGGCCATGGTGCCGCATAGCTCACCGGTACCACCGATGATGACAGCGGTTTTGCCAGAAAGCCCGAAGAGATCCTTGAGGTATGATGCGGTGTGCATGGTTGCAATTTTTACAGGAATCTTGAGCCTGCCAAGCATGGAAAAAAGGAACGGCCGGGATTTGCTCGGAGGCTCCGCTTTTCCATTGCATGCGCGCGATTTGCCGGGAATATTCGCTCCGCGTGCACGTATCGATTTCGATGAGCGGACTGGCCAGATTGTTTTTTTTGATCGCATGGATGGCGTGGATGCCGACCGTGCAGGTTTTTGCGGCCGAGGAGCAGCCGGCAAAGGTTGAAAATAAGGTCGAGGTATCGGCGGTGGATGATGCGGCGGTTGATCATGACGATGCGCAGGCGGCAGAGGATGCCGATGCGGCCAAGGCGGCCGTGGCCAGGCCGGTGAGTCCCGAGTTGGTGCGCGTGTACGGCTGGCGCGAGTACATCGAGATCAAGGGCATTCGCGAAAAGCTGCAGGCGAAGCTCGACACAGGCGCGCTGACAAGTTCGATCCATGCTGAGGAAAAGCAATTCTTCGAGCGCGATGGCAAGAAGTGGGTTCGTTTTTTGGTCAAGGACATGCGCAAGGGCAAAAAGATCAGCGGTCGGATTGAAGCGCCCTTGGTTAGGATGGCAAAGATCAAGGAACCCGGCGGCGCGTCCGTGTCGCGCGAGGTGGTGCTTTTATCGTTCCGATTGGGCGACAAGAAATTTCGTGGCGAGTTCACTCTTAATAACCGCAGCAACATGCTTGCACCGATATTGATCGGCCGCAGCATCATCAAGGACCTTGGTTGGGTGGATGTGTCGCGCACCCATCTGGCCGAACAGAATATCCTACGCTGAACCACATGAAAAATTCATGAAATCGGAGTGGAAGTTTCCGATGCTGGTGATGTCGCTGATGTGTCTGGGCGGCGGACTGGCTGCCTACAAGGCATTGCATCTGGGCGTGCCGTTCTGGATGGGCGAGCAGCGATACGATTGGCAGATTGAAGCGAGGGTTTCCTTTCTCGCCAATGGCGAACGGGTCAAGGCGAGATTGTCATTGCCGCCGCCGGCTGTGTCGAAGGACGCCGGTCAGGAATCCGGCTCGCTTGGTTATCTTTATAACATTGAAAGCGATGGCGACGAAAGCGATGCGGTGTGGTCGGCTGAGAATCGCGAGGGAGGGCAGGCTCTGTATTTCCGCGTGCGTTTACCCGAGTCGATTGAAAGCGGCGCGGAGCCGATACCGGGCAACGCCGAGGTCGACGGAGCGATGATCCTTCAAGGGCCCGCGGGTGAGGCGGCGCGCGCCATTGTGGCGAGGCTCAGGTCGGTCAGCTCCGATCCGGATTCACTTTTTGTCGCGTTGTTTGAGCGGATCAACGGAGAACAAAAATCGCAGGAGTTTGTACTTTTAAAAAAGCACTATGCCAAGGAGTTCATGGGCAATCCGATGATCCGGATGGGCATTGACCTGCTTGAGATGGCGGGCGTGCCGGCGAGGATGGCTCACGGGGTGAGCTTGAACGAGGATCTGGGGAGTCAGGCGCCGCTGCCGATGGTCGAGTACTTTGATGGTGCGGCATGGAAGGTGCGCAATCCTGCTGAGCCTGGTGTGGTGCCTACTGCCCGCAGCGTTTTTGTGTGGCATCGTGGCGAGGGTCCCTTGCTTGATGTGAATGGCGGTGAAAATTCCCGTGTCACTTTTACGGTCGCAAAGGACCGCATCCCGCTTGCCAGCCTTGCCGACTTGCGGGATTCGCCGCTTTTTGTTGCCACAATTCTTGGCTTGCCGCTCTCCGAGCGCGCGGTGTTTCGCTACATTGTGCTGATTCCCTTGGGCGCTTTTGTCGTGGTGGTGATGAGAAACCTGGTCGGTATGGCCACGCTGGGCACCTTCATGCCGGTGCTTTTGGCGCTGGCGTTTTTGCAAATTCCGCTTGGGCGTGGATTGGTGATGTTTGCGGTATTGATCGGTGTCGGCTTGTGGCTGCGATTCATGCTTTCAAGGCTCAACTTGTTGGTTGTTCCGCGGGTGGCGGCCTGTGTGGTGATTGTGACTTTGCTGATGATGCTGATGAGCGTCGTGAGCTATCGTCTCGGGATGAGTGGTGGCGTACAGATTACGCTTTTTCCGATGATCATTCTTGCGTGGACGATCGAACGGATGTCGTTGATTTGGGAAGAGGAGGGTCAGCGCAGCGCGCTGGTGCAGGTCGGGGGTTCGCTATTGGTGGCGGTGTTGGCGTATCTTTTCATGCGCATGGGGCAGATTCAGCACTGGGCATTTTATTTTCCCGAGCTGCTGCTCGTGCTGCTTGCGGGCATATTGATGATCGGCCGTTACACCGGTTACCGAATTTCAGAGTTGTTCCGATTCCGAACATTTGCCGGAGGTTGATCAAACCATGCAAACGGCAATGAGTGAAATCTGTGCGCCTTGGTGGCATCGCTGGCTGATGACGCCGCGGCAGCTGCGCGAGCTGGGGGTGGTTGGCATCAACATGCGCAACGCACGCTATCTTTTACCGAACAATCCGCGGCGGCTGTATCGACTGGTGGATGACAAGTTGCAGACCAAGGCCTTGGCCGAAGAGCGCGGATTGTCGGTGCCAAAGACCTATGCCGTGATCCGGACGCCGCATGATGTGGCACGAATCGAGGAGGTGCTCAAGGGTCACGATTCATGCGTCATTAAGCCCGCATGCGGATCGGGTGGTAGGGGCGTGCTGGTTATTGATCGGCATGAGGGAGGAAAATACTTCAAACCGAGTGGTGCGGCATTGACCGGTGGCGAGCTGCGGCGTTACGCGTCGAACATTCTTGGGGGCTTGTACAGCCTAGGTGGTCGGCGCGATGTGGCATTGGTTGAGTACCGTGTGAAGCCGTCGGGATTGCTCACGGCGATCAGTTACCAAGGGGCGCCGGACATCCGAATCGTTTTGTTTCACGGTTATCCCGTGATGGCAATGTTACGAGCGGCGACCAAAGAATCCGACGGTCGGGCAAATTTGCATCAGGGCGCATTGGGTATCGGCATTGACCTTGCGAGTGGTCGCACAATCCGCGCGGTCCATCATGGAAAATTGAGGGACATGCATCCGGATCTGAAGGTGCCTTTGCTTGGAATCAAACTGCCGGAGTGGGAGAGGATCTTGGACATTGCAGTGACCTGCCAGGAGATGACCGGATTGGGTTATCTTGGGGTCGATCTCATGATCGATGAGGACCTTGGGCCGCTGATGATTGAGGTCAATGCCCGGCCCGGATTGGCGATTCAGATGGCGAATGGCGTGGGTTTGTTGCGGCGGCTTGAACCGGTGGTGGCACAGCACAGGTCGCATCCCAACCTCGGGCGATCCGAAAAAATCGCATTTTCGCGCGATTGTTTCGGAGCTTGAGGTCTGACCCATGCCGCAATCGCGGTGGCATGAATTGATAATTTGGATTGATGAGTGGGCGGGATCTCTGAATTCTGCACACGCAATCCACCAATCATCATGTCCCGCCCCGTCACACTCTTCACCGGCCAGTGGGCCGATCTTTCGCTCGAGAAACTTGCCGCGATGGCCTACGAAATGGGCTACGACGGATTGGAGCTCGCCTGCTGGGGCGACCACTTCGATGTCGATGCCGCAGCGACCAGCAAATCGTATGTGCGGGAAAAGTGGGAGTTGCTCGCGGATCACGGGCTGACCTGTCATGCGATCTCCAATCACCTTGTGGGTCAGGCTGTGTGCGATTTGATTGATGCGAGGCACAAGGCGATACTGCCGCCGGATGTTTGGGGTGATGGTGATCCTGAAGGCGTGCGCAAGCGTGCGGCCAAGAAGATGATCACTACGGCCAAAGCGGCGCGGGCGTTTTTTAATGCGAGGCCTATGGGTGATGACGCGGTCATTCCGGCAGTGGTCAACGGCTTCACCGGTTCGTCGATCTGGCATTCGATTTATGCGTTCCCGCCGACTTCGCAGGAATATTACGACAAGGGCTACAAGGACTTTGCCAAGCGTTGGCTGCCGATCCTTGATGCCTTTGAAAAAGCGAATGTGAATTTTGCGCTCGAGGTGCATCCGACCGAGATTGCCTTCGACATCGCATCGGCCAAGCGTGCGCTCGAGGCGGTGGGGCACCACAAGCGGTTCGGGTTCAACTACGATCCCTCGCACCTCGGCTATCAAGGGGTCGATTATGTGAGATTCATCCGCGAGTTCGCCGAGCGCATTTATCATGTGCACATCAAGGATGTGTGGTGGGGTCATGGCGACGGTACTGTGGGTGTTTTTGGGGGTCACACCAACTTCGGCGATGCTCGCCGTTTCTGGGACTTCCGCTCACCCGGTCGCGGTGACATTGAGTTTGAGGACATCATCGTTGCGCTCAATGACATCGGCTACAGCGGTCCGCTCTCGGTCGAGTGGGAAGACATCCGCATGGATCGCGTGCACGGCGGAGCCGAAGCCGCATCCTTTGTGCGCAGTTTGGATTTTCCGGTCAGCGGTGTGGCCTTCGATGCCGCCTTCGACAAATCGAATCACGGCTGATTTTTCAACGCTTCAATTGACGAGTGGCGGAAGCAGGCTAGCCTCCTCCTCGAGGGGTCCCTCCGAAGTGGTGGCGATTTGCTCTTCGTTGACAGGCAGCGGGCGGAATGATTCCGAGTGGGTATCGACACGGAATTCCAGCTGCATCAGGTCGCGGTTCAATTCGGCAAGCTGATCGCGCAGGCTTTCGTTGCTTTTGCCGAGGCGTTGAATTTCGGCGACGAGCGAGTCGAGGGTCTTTTTGTCGATGCTTACGGACTCGGCGTCGGGTGGGGCCTGCTCTGGCTTGATCGCAACAATGGCAGGTGCGGGTTTTTTGATTTCAATGCGTGGGACCACTGGAACGGCGATGCTGGCGAATGTTCGGGGTTGGATGGCCTTGAAGTCGCAGCCCATGTCACGGATTGGCCACCACGCTTTCACGAAAAATGCGGTCATCACGGTGAGTGCGAGGGTGCAGATGATGGGGATTGTTTTCATGGTTGTGCGGGGTATGGTTCGCTGGGGATTTCGTTGGGCTCTTTGTTTGGAGTTTCAGTGGCGGGAGCCTCCTCATCGCCGGGCAGCTTCGAGGGATCGGGCAGGAGCTTTGCTTCGGATTGAGCAGTTTTGATGGTGGGCTCGCTCTTTGGTGGTGCGCTTGCGATTGTGGGTACGGGCGCTTGAATTGCAGGTGGGTTTGTCGGCTTGGTCACATACATGAAACAGAACACGGCGGCGATGGTCGTACTTGCCATCAAGAGAAAGGGATATGCCTTGCACGAGCATGTCGGCTTTTCTGCGACATTCGTTTCGGCGGAAGTTGGATCATTCTTCATGGTTCATTCGGCAGGTTGGTGGCTTGAGCCACAGGTTTGTTTTTGTCGATGGCGACGGCGTGGATCACGACCGCCTGATCCGATCGCGCGGGAAATGTGGTGATGGTCATTTCTCCGGTGGTGAGGCGGATGTGGCGGAGCTCGCCGCCTTTGTTGCTTGAGGCTTGGATGCCTGGGACGATTTCAAGCGTGTTGCTATTCTTGTTCAGGCGACCGATGCCTTCGGAGGCATAGATATAAAAAATGTTGGTCTCATCCTTGTCATCGAGTTTTACCTGAACTTGGACGCCATCGGTCGAAACATGAAAGACCATGGGCTTGATCGGCATCGCCTGGATTTTTTCGCCGGTGAGTTTCGAGCGGGAAACGAGCATAAAGTCGCCGACATGGCGCATCTCCGCAATGCTGGCCAAGGTGGCGAGTGCGAATGCGATGATGGTTGTGAGTGCTAGCTTCATTCTCCAACATCCCAGAGAGAGTCCTTGTTGTTGCCAGAGGGGTCGTATGCTGATCCTGATGGATTGACGACGATTGGCGGAAAAACATTCAATTTGATCGCCAGTTCCGCGTCTTCGAGTGAGGTCGCCGTCGGGATCGCGGTGGCACGATCCGGCAGGTAGGGGATGAGTATGGCGGCAGTGAGGCTGCTGACATCGGCGGTCGGGTGATCCGATAGGTAGAGTCTTTGTGCGGTCTGAACGCTGAGCAATTTTTCCGATGCCTCGCGGCCTTTGCGCCATGATGTGACCGATCCGACCGAGTACATGCTGATGCCGATGAGCGCGAGAAGGACCATGATCACCACCGTCATTTCGAGCAGCGTGAAAGCTTGCTTTCCATTCAATTGACGAAGGTTTGTTTTCACCTTTCGGGGGGTGGCTTGATTTAGAGAAATGTTTTTAGTGAATCGGAAAGGATTTTCAGCAACTCGGAGTCATGGGAGATCGACTGGTATATATGAACGATCAGGCCGCTTGCTGAAATTGCAAGTGCAAGCCAGACGATTCGCCAGGTGAACGAGCGGTTTTTTGGCGCGATGATCGGCACATGCCATGATTTGCGATCTTCGATGGTCGTTGAGAACATGAAGCTCTGGTCCTTGAGGTTCTTGATGAAGGCATCGGCAGTTTTCGGGTTGCGGATGATGAAGAGGTGTTTGAAGCGAGCGCCGGGTTTTTCCGGGAGTTCGAGCGATTGCACGCCTTTCGGGATCGAGTCCGGCGCGCGCAAGGTCCTGATGTGGGTTTCGTTGACGAAACTTTCGCGAAGCCAGCGGTCGAAGCGTGTGAGTTGCATGGTTGGTGGTTTTCAAATGCCGCTCTGCATCATTTTGGGTCCCATCATGAAAATGGGAAGGAAGGTGCCGATGAAAACCGCGGCGATGAGTGACACGGCAATGATCAGCACGATGAAGCTGATCGTGGCAGCGAATGCAGCCATATGGTTTTGCGCGTCTTCCTCGTACATTTCCGAAAGCATTTCCAGTTGGCTATCGAGTGATGCGGATTTTTCCCCGATTGATAGCATGTGGGTCACTTGTGAGTCGACCGAGGTGTATTTGGCAAAGGCTGTGGAAAGTGGCACGCCGGAGTGTTCGTATTTGTCCGCGGCGGTGCGGAGTTCATCGTAGAGGGGGGTGTTGCGCACGCTGTTGGCGGAGACTCGGATCGACTTTGCGAGGTTGATGCCATTCGAGTGCAGGAGCTTGATGGTGGAAAGAAAGGTGAGTTGGCGCAGGCTCATGATGAGCTGGCGAAGCAGGCGCCAGCGTGACATCGCGAGACCGAGGATGACGGATTGCACATGGCCCGACCGGTAGATGACGAGGGCGAGGCCGACGAGGATCGCCACGAACACGGGCCAGACCGATTGGGTGAAATGGCTGACTTTGAATGATAAGGCGGTGATGCCATCCGGTTTGGCGCCGACGCCGCTAAGCATTTCTTCGACCTGCGGGACAATCTTCACCTGCGAGGTGATGAAGGCGCCGATCAGCACGCAAATGATCACGCATGGCGTGACGGTGGCTTTCTTGAGTTGTTTGGAGAAATGCAGTTCGCTTTTCAGTCTCGCGGCGAGCGAGTTGAACGCATGGTGGAGTTGGCCTGCATCTGAGCCTGCTTGGATGAGGCCGACGATCGTGTCGTTGAATCGTCCGGTGCGGCGGAAGGCTTCGTGCACATTCATCCCTTTGGCGATGTCCTCGCGGATTTGCAGAAGTGTGCCGGAGAGCACCTTGTCGGGGAGGTCGTTGCTGTAATACTTCAACGCATCCGCTGTGTTGATCTGCGCACGCAGCATTGAGCCAAGTCCACGGAACAGATCGACCAGCACCTTTTTTGAAAAAGGTTTAACATTGGCTTCTTTCCTTGAGGTTGCAGTCGGTGTTTCCCTTACGGTTTTTGAACCGAATCTTGCTTCCGTCGCGGCTGGCGATGTGGTGGTGCTAGTCATCGGTGTAGGTCATGTCGATCACCTTGCTGACGGCGGCGAGGTCGGTTTTTCCGTCACGTAGAAGCCTGAGTCCGCTGCGTCTGAGGTTCGGAAGCACGCCCTCTTCGGCGATTTTCACTTCGAGCTCGTAGGGGGACATCAGGCCCTTGGAGAGCTGATCGGAAATTTTTGGCGTGATGGGGATGATTTCGAGAATCGCGGTGCGTCCGCTGTAGCCGCTGTGGCGGCATTCGTGGCAGCCACCGGGTTTTGCGGCGAAGAGCTGGGTGGCGGCCCATGTTTCGTCGAGGCAGAAGGTTTTTCGATCGAGGTCGCTGATGCCGGAGATGGGTTCCTTGCAGTAGGGGCAAAGGAGTTTCACGAGTCGTTGCGCGCATGCGGCCTTTAGGGTTTGGGCGATTTTCCAGCGCTCGATGCCGAGTTGTTCGAAGCGTTCGATGATTTGTGAGGCGCGTGGCGTGTGGATCGTGGTGAGCACCTTGTGGCCGGTGACGGCGGCCTCGATCGCGAGCTCGGCGGATTCCAAATCTCGCACCTCGCCCATGAGGATGATATCCGGGTCCGAGCGCATGAATGATGCGATCATAGGCTTGAATTCCTTCGCGCTTTTGAGGTCGCAGTGGGTGATGCCTGGGACCTCGTCTTCGACGGGATTTTCAAGCGTTAGGATATTCACTTCGGGGCGGTTGAGTTCGCGCAGGATTGCGTTGAGGGTGGTGGATTTTCCCGATCCGGTGGGGCCGGACATTACGATGATGCCGGCGGGGATTTTCATCACCTTGGAAAGCGCGAAGAGCGTTTCGTCATCGAATGCGAGAGTGCCTTTGCCGAGGGTGACATTGATGTTGCCTTTATCCAGCAGGCGCATGGTGACATGGTAGCCGCGGTAGGTGCGGTGGCGTTCGTAGCGCACATCGATTGGCCGGTGGAAATAGGAGATCGTGAAGCGGCCCGAGATGCCTGGCGCGGTGTTGCGGGTCTCGGTGGGAAGTTTCATCAGATTGAGCAGGAAGGCATCGAGCCGGTCCTTGAGCTTCATCGGGATTTCAAACTTCTGACCGAGGTCACCATCGACGCGGTAGCAGTAGTAGAAACTTTCCTTTTCCACCTTGAAGTGGATGTCGGACGCGCGGGTCTTGACCGCATCGGCCATGATCGTGGCGATGAGTTGCGACATCGGCTCGCTGTACTCGGTGGTGACATCGAAGTCGCGGATCTTGTCGTCCATGTCTTCGACATCGATGGATTCAAGTTCGGAGCGCGATGGGCCTGAGTTTGTGGCAACCGATTCGATCGCTCGGTTGATTTCCGATACGAGCGTGACGACTTCAACGATTTCGTGATCCGGGAAGCGGGGTGCAAGGTATTCGCCGGGAAGCGGGCTCCATGGGTTGGCGATGGCGACGATGAGTTTGTCGGTGCCCGAGATGCACAGTGGAGCGAAGTAGCCGCGGGTCATCACGGTGGCATCGCAGTTCGCATGGAGCGATGGCTCGCAGAAATCCGCGATGCGGGGCATGAAGGGCAGGCCGTTGATCTTGGCGAGGGTCGCCATGAAGCTTTGGCGCGTGACGCGGTTGGCGACTTGATCCTGAGCGAGATCGGCATAGGACGGATCGTGCTGTCCCAGCTCGCCCATGATGCGGCGGCTGATCAAATCATTGAAGGACATGCCATCGAACTCGATCATGATCCGAAGTGTTTGCGGGTGAGGAATGACCATGACTCGTGGTCGAGCCGAAGGATGGTCATGAAGGGGCGGATGCCGAAACGGCGGGAGACGGCATCCTGAATGATTTGCGAAAGCATCTCTGCTGCGATCGGGTTGATCGATGCAACGCCGATGGCATCCGTGTCTTCGACGAAGATCACCGGCACGAGAAGGTCGGCGGCGATGCGGTGGATGCGGTCAAACGATTCGTAGAATGCGGTGGGCGTGATGAGCTTGGAGGCAAAGGGGATGAGCGGTGGGGCGGTGTTGAGTGTGATGGATAATTTTTCGGCGAGTGCGTTAACCGCATCGCTCATTTGCGGTTCCTCGCGTCCTTGAATTTTCGCTGCGGCTTCAAGCAGGTCCATGGCGCGTCCATCGGACTTTGACTTGCGGCAGAGTTCCGCAGCCTCCGCGACTTCCGAAGGGGTGGCCGCTTTCACGGCTAGCAGTGCGTGGCTTGTTTTATCGAGGCATGCTTCAAAGACATCTGCTGCCTCGACCGAATCCTGCGCGGTCGGGTCGTTTTTCGCGAGATTGCTGGATGTTTCTGAGTGCATCGGGGTGCGGGCAATGCAGATGAAAGATCAACGCTTGTAGCTAAAGGGGGCAGAACGTTTGGCCTTGGATTTGCTTGTGGTTCCGGCTTCGTTTGTCGCTGGGTAGTAGGGTGCTTGCGATGGCACGGCGCCGCGGATCGTGCGAGCGACATTCGGTTCGTGCGCAGGGCCGGGGTTGTTGTCATCGACCCAATCGTGATCGGCGGTGAGGGCGGTGGACTGACGCACGAAGTTACTGGCGCTGTCGTTTGAGTGCCGGTCTTTGGGGTCGTAGGATTTTGGTGTGACGATGAAAACGAGGCTGGTGTTTTCCTTTTTCGCTTCCTTGCTTCTAAAGAAGAAATTCACGATCGGAATATCGCCGAGGAGTGGGACCTTGGTTTTGTCCTCGTCTTTTGTTTGGCCGTAAAATCCGCCGACTACGAGAGAGTGACCGTTTGGCACGCGGGCGAGTGTCTCGATCATCGATTCCGAAACGCGCGGGTAGCGGTTGCCTTCTCGGCCATCGACGCCGACGCCGATGACTTCGCCGGTGATTTGAGCGGAGCGTGGGCGCATTTTCATGCGGACAGTGCCGTCGGGAAGCAGGGTGGGGGTGACCACGAGGGAGATGCCGATTTCACGGTGTTTTTCGGGGTCGGCGTCGATACTTTTGTCGCCTTGGTCGATTTTGTAGCGGACTTCTTCGGTGACGGTCGGTTGTGTGCCGCCGCTGCCAGGTGTGGTGGTGGATGTTAAAATTGGGATCCGGTCGATGATGGAGATCGTGGCTTGTTCATTGTCCTCGGTGATGAGGGTGGGGTTAGAGATTTGGCTGGCGATGCCGCCTTCTGAGAGCGCGGAGAGCACGCCGGTGACTTCGACCGGGCTGAGCACGAGGTTCGTGCCATCGCCGCCGATGATGCTGGATGCGGGTGACGAGGGTAGGCCGAAGACTGAGGCCAGGTCGCGGGTGACTGAGAGCGGCACGCCTTTGGCACCAAGTGATGAGGACCAATTGACGCCCATGTTTTCGGCAGCGGTGCTGTTGATGCGCAGGATTTTTGTTTCGATCACGATTTGGCCTTTGGCACGATCGATGCTGCGAAGAAATTCTCTCGCTTGTTCGATGCGGTGTGCCGAGTCGATGATGACGATGCTGTTGGTTTTCGGTTCGAAATTGATGATACCGGTGGCGGGGCTGAGCATCGGTTTGATCAGCTCCTGGATTTGTTTGATGTCCGTGGGGCGGAGGTATTGAAGTTGATAATGGAACTCGGCGCTTGGGAGTTGGGCGAGTTGTGACGCGGTGAGTGCGTAGATCGTGTCGCCTTTGGTGTGGAGGGTGACTCCGTACATGAAGGAAAGTTCCTCCATTTGGCGTAGCGCGTTTCCTTCGTTGAGGTGGCCGGTGACGAGGAATTCTGGGCCGTTGAGTTTGGCGTTGTGGAAGTACTGGCGTCCGGCCTCTTTGGCGAGGAACTGGAGGATGTCGTTGAGCGGTGCGCCTTTGAGGATATAGCCTTCATCCGAAGCTTGCATCGGGCTGGCGGCGGGTGTTACCGCTGCGGGCGTTTCGGTGCTTGGTGTTTGTGGCTCGGAGACCGGAAACGGAAGCTCCTTGGGTGCGGATGGCACTGCGGGTGGAGCACTGGGGGTGGTTCCGGCATCCGGTTCGCTTGCGGTTGTTTCCACCAATAGTGGAGCGGGATCCATATCGGTTGGTTCACTCGTTTGCGCCATGAAAGGTGTGGCGAGTAAAAGAATGCCCAGGGGGATGAGTAGTTTTGTTTTTTTCATGGCATTATGGGGTTCATGGTTTGTTGGCATCGGTTACGGATCCGATTTCCAAGGGTGTGTTTGCTTGATCACGCAGCATTCCTGTGGGTGTGATTTGGTTTTTGCCCGGGGTCATGCCTGCAGGCAGCATTGAAAGTGTGCGGACGGCCTGTTCGCCGGTCTCGGTGTTGATGAATGTGATGTGTCCGGAAGTGACTTCCGCGACCTTGGTGTGGATCAGCTTGTTTTGGTGGTTGAGGGTGAGGGTGTCGCCCTCGCTGATGCTGCGGCTTCCGACGAGGAAGCGTCTTTCGCGCGGCATGATCGTGGTGATGGGGATTTGCCCGACGATGTTGGAGAGTTGTTTGGTGGGCTCGATCGTGGTGGTGCGGCGAGTGAGTGTTTTGCTGTTGGGCCTGATGACGGGTTTGGCGTTTGGATCCTGTGGTTGGCAGAAAGGATCGGTGACGCGTTTGGCGATCGAAAACAGCGGGCTGATCGAGGCGATGTAGGAGGCGGTGTCTTGGCCTGCGTAGCGCGATGGTTGGGGGGGGATTGATTCGTTGGTGTTGTTTGGCGTGACCCTTGCTGTTGCCAGGGTTGTGATGAGCGCAAGCGCGAGGATGGAGCTTACTTTTCCCATGCGGTATAGGTAACTTGGAAATTGAGAAGGGGAGAGGGGTTTTGTGGGTTTTGATTCGGTTCGATGCGCATTTCTTGCAGTTGGAGCTGGGGCATGCGTGATTCGAGTTCGAGGAATGCGCGTTGCATGGTTCGGTAGGTGCCGCGGAAAATGATGCGGAGTTGTGAGGAGTTTTGGGCGGCGTTGGCGCCGAGTCCGCCTTTGCCTGCAGTGCGCTCGAAGGCGGTTTTCTGAAATTCTTTGGCGGGTAGTTTTTCCGAGATTGCTCGTAGGTTGTTATTGACCGAGCTGGCGGCCTCTTCGCTGATGATTTGTGTCCAGCGTTGCACATGAGGGCGTTGGCGGGCGATGTTGGTTTCCACCTCAATGGCTTTGTTGTAATTCGTTTGGTAGGTGCGGAAGAGGGATTGTTTTTTTGTATAGGACTCCACCATGTGCGAGCGCAGTGACCACACGGCAAGCAGCACGAGGGCGATCGCCAGTGATGGAATGGCGATGCCGAATAGGGCGATGGATTGCCGGTAATGGTTCATAGTTCAGGGCAGTTTGCTGGCGCTGATCGAGATCGGGTCGGAGGCCTCGAAGCGTTGGGTGATGGTGAGGTCAAAGGCGTAGGGGTAGCTTGAATCGTCGGTGTCGGTGATCTCCTCGTTGCTCGATGGCTTGTAGCGATTGTTTTCCTGGGTGCGGACATTGACCGCGATGCTGCGGTTACCGCCGACTGGGTTGAATGCCGGATTGCCGGTGCTGCGTGAGATCTCGGTGAAGTGCTTGATAATGCCCTCTTGCGTGTTGATTGTGTTGAGGCGGTCGATTGCCTCATCGCGGTGGAGGCCGGTGATTTTCCATTCCTTGATGATCCCGATGCGGGCTTTGGCCGGTGAGACTTCCGGGCGGATGGTGTGGGTGAAGCCTTTCACGATCACACCGCAGCGTTCTGGAAACAGTCTGCTGAGGAGTTCCATCGTGACCCATGCCTTTGAGCGGTCTTCAAGGAGGTTGTCCCAGTGTTCGATTTTTTTGCGTTCCGCATCGAGTTTTTCGAGGCGGATTTTGATGAGGTTGGTTTGTTGGCCATCGAATGCCCATTCTTCGTGACGCACGATCTCGACGATGCCAAATGAGAGCCACACAATGATCAGCGCGGCGGCGGCGAAGAGGCCGAGGCGTGCGTGGGCGAGGTTGCGGATGAGTTTCATTTCCGAGCGGTTCGGGTGCAGCTCGGCGATCTCGACTGGGGTCGGCATGAAATCCTGAAGCGCCCATTTTTCGCTGCTCAGAATGCTGAAGGTGAGGTTGTTTGTGCCTTCGTCATCAGGTGCTTGTGAGGTGGCGATTCGTGGCTCGATGCACCATGCGGGCATGTCATTTTCGCCGGATATGGTGACGGTTGAAACCTTGCTTGTTGGGAAGGCATGGCTCAGCTCCTCTTGCATGGAGGTGGTTGGATTCGGGTCGAGTTCGATCACATGCATGTCGGGGTCGATCAACTCCAGTGAGGCATCGGTGGTGGAAAGCGCGTTGCGGAGATTGAGCGAGCGGTGCGAATGCCGGTGTTGCAGCGAGCGCATCAGAAGAAGTTCCGCATGCTCGTTGAAGAAAAACAACGCGGTGAAGCATGGGTAGTGAAGGGCTGCGACAAAGGCCTTGTTGGGAGTCAGGTCGACAAGGCGCGGCAGGGCCATGAGGTTGACCAGTGGTGCGCTGAGCGCGTGGGTGATGAGGGGGAAATTTTCGTTTTCGCCCGCACCGCGGAGAGTGCTGAGAAATGTGTCGTATTGGCGGCTAATGGTTGCGGTGGTGCCGATGACTCCGCTGCCTTGGGCGGGATAAGGGATGACCCTCCATGAGTGATCGTCCGTCATGGCAGAGCTGTCTTCGAGGATAGCGGATGGTTTGGTGTAAGCGGTGGCCCGCAGTTCTTCGAGTGAAGCGGGGCTATCCAGTTCCGGCTTGAGTTCGGAGGTTGCAAATTCGTCGGCGATGTAAAGGATCACGCCGATCGAGCTGGCACCGAGGGAACGAGATTGACTGATGAGATTGGTGGCGAAGCTGCGGATTGTTTCCGGATCGCGAAGGGTGGCATCTTTGATTTCAGGTCCTTTCGACCATTCCGCGTTGGAGCGCTTGTAAAAGAATGCCGTAATGTTTTCTCCATCGTGGCGGATGTGCAGTTGCAGATCCAGTGAGAGCGCATCCTGATACCATGCGGAGTTGCTTGCGCGGGTGGTATTTGTCAGCACTGACCTCGCTTGCCTGTAGCGTTGCAGGGGATTGAGGGTCGTGGGATGGAGCAAGGTGCTCAAGGGCGTGGGGGGTGATTGTTGACTGATGGGGGGGCTTGGAATTTCCCCCGAGGGGGCGGCCGCCCATGAAGGGCGGCCGCGTGAACTGGATTCCAGATTCCAAGGTCCGGAATCCTGATTGGTTACCAAGCGGCGGTGTTGTCCGGTGCATGGGCAGGTCCGTCGGCGAAATCGCAGACGAGTGCCACGGTTCCGACAGCAGGGACTGTCGTGTCGGTGAGGCCGGTGTAGCTGCCGCCGCCGGGGCAGGTTGGAGCGGTCTCCATGAAAAGACCGGCGCCGACGATGGTCGTGTTGAACGCCGGCACGGTATCACCAGGGTTCTTGCCGTTCATGTTTGCATAGGAACGCACCGCCTGTTGGAAGTTGCGGATGTTCAGGATGCAGGCCGCACGGTCGGATCCTTTCTTCCATGCGCGGGCCCCGATAAAGAGCACCGAGATCAGGGACAACAGGACGAGAATGACAACCGTCAGTTCGAGGAGTGTCATGCCTTTGGTGCGTTTTGCTTTGTTTGTGTGTGTCATTTTCATTTTTTTGTTCGGTTTGTGTTTTTTGTTTTTTGGGGTGGGGAAGGTCTTCGATTTGGTGGTCACCTGACCGCTTCATGTTCGACTTTTCCCCGGAGATTCATGCTTGTTGTATTTTCATTTCGGCTGATGTGAGTGAGACACTCAGAAATCGTCTTTATTTATGTTCATTTGAGCGTTGATGAAAGTTTCCTCGGTGATGAGGCCTTGTTTGAGGAGTCGGAGGAGGTTCGCGTCCCACGAGATATTGCCGGAGCGGCGGATGACATCTTCGAGCGAGCGTGCGCCGCCGTCGTAGTTGGCGATCGCGCTGGCCACCGCGTCCTCGCTGTTGTGGAGGAACTCGTAGTTGAGGACGCGGCGTTGTTTGCCGGGCAGGAGGCCTTGCGAGTGGATGAAGATGAGGATCTCGGAGAGACGGCTGAGGACCGAGGTGTGGTTTTCCTTGGGGTAGAGTTCGAGGATGCGGCCGATGGTTTTGACCGCGCCGGTGGTGTGGAGTGTGGAGAGCACGAGGTGGCCGGTTTGGGCGGCTTCCATGCAGGTTTCCATCGCCTCGCGGTCGCGGATTTCGCCAAGTAGGATAACGTGCGGGGCTTTGCGCAGGACATCCTTGAGGCCTTGGCGGTAGGAGTGGACATCGCGGCCAACTTCCTGCTGCGTGACGATGCTCGGCGAAGGGATGAGATGCTCGGGGTCCTGTGGGTCGGCCATGTCATCGGGGTAGCGGTACTCCACGGGGTCCTCGATCGTGACGATGTGTTTGCCGTGGTTTTTGCGTAGCCAGTCGATGAGTGATGCGAGGGTGGTCGACTTGCCGGATCCGGTGGGGCCGGTGACGAGGCAGAGTCCGGCGCGTTTGAGGACGCAGTGGCGGAGGGTTGAGGTGGTGTCTGGATCGATGCCGAGTGACTCAAGTTCCGGGATGGTGTCGCTGAGGATGCGGCATGTGATGCCGAGTCCGGTGGCGCTGAGGTGGGCTTGGATGCGCAGGCGGCCTGAGCATTCGCCATGATCGCCCATCGGGATGCCTTCGCAGGAAAAGTCGGCGACGCGGGTTTTGGCGAACTCGCTGATGGCGAGGCTGATTTTTTCCTCGATGCGTTCGCCGATGCTGCGATCGATGCCGAAGCCGTGATCGGAGCTCTCGCGGTTGCGGATGAGTTCCTTGAGGATCTCGTCGAGGTGGGTGAAGTTGAGATTGCCGAGTTGGGCGAGTTTTTCCATGCCCTTGTTGGTGTGGATGTACACCGGGCGGCCGGAGCGCATTTGGATGTCGGAAACGCCGAGGTCCTGGCAGATGGTGAAGATGATGTTGAGAACTTCACGACCGCTCATGCCGGCTTCGAACCGTTTCAGATCGTGCGATGCGACCGGTGCTTCGGAAGCTGTATTGAGGGTGGCGATCATGGCTTTGATTGCGGTTCGGCGGGTGCGGTCAGGGTCGAGGCCTGAATCGCTTGGAAGGGCTTCGATTCCATTTCCAGCAAGTGGATGGCTTTTTCCTCCGCGTCGCGGACTTTGGTGATGAAGTGGAGGCGCTCCTGCGTTTCCTTGATGCGGAATGTGGAGAGGCGCGACCAGTTGCCGGTGGCCAGCCATTGGGCCGAGAGTTCGTGATGGCGTGCGAGGCAGTGGTCCAGGACGGCGAGCGCTTCCTTGAGGTGATCGGTTGAAAAGTGCGGGGTGGTGCCGCGCACATTGTTGATCATGAGTTCGAGGATGTTGCTTGCGGCGGCGGCAGCGGTGAGTGCGGGGCGTGGATCGTCCTTTTGTACGAGGCAGTAATCGATGGTTTCCTTGGCGAGTTTGATGGCCGTGGGTGTGAGTTGGCGGCGTGTGCCAAACTGGCTTTCGGTGAGGAAGAGGTGGTAGCTGTTGTAATTGCCGTAATGCGCGGGATCGAGGTTGTACGCGAAGCGGAGTTTGTCCTCCGTTTTGCGGCGCATGTAGAACTGGTGGGCTGATGTGACCGGGCGTGGGTTGTTGCGTGCGGTGGATGCCGCAGCGAGGCGGTCGATGAATCCACGAAGTTGGTCCGGCAATGCGGCGCTGCCTTTTTTGGAGAACTGCGCGGTATTGTGTTCGTGATCGTGATCATGATCGTTTTGGCCGCTGTGGTCGTGGTCATGTGCATGATCGTGATCATGATCGTGTCCGCTGCCGTTGTGGAAATAGGTATCGATCGGGCCTTGTGCCGCCATGGCGATCACTTCGCCGTAGGGGCTGCGGTTGATGCCGAGCGGATTGAGCGGAGTATCCAGCTCCGGATTGCGCGCCATGTGATGGGCGGAAAATGAGAGCATCAATGCACCGCATCCGAAGAGGATGGCGGTATGGGTGTGGGGGGTGAGCAGAGGCATGGGGGGGAAGGGTGATGTAAGGGGGATCAGGTGCTGGCCTTGCAACGGAAGACGACACGGGAGACGGCGGTGTAAATCGCGAGGATGCCGGTGAAGTAGAGGATCATTTGCCAGAATGTGGCGGTGCTGAGTGCGCCGAGTTTGAAGTGCAGGCGTTGGGTGAGATCCGCGATGGCATAGTGCGGCGAGAGCAGCCAGATGCTTTGAAGGACGGGGTTTTCTTCGAGCTTCAGGATGTTATCGAGGTAGCCGACGCCCCAGAGTCCGTAGAGCGCGATGCCAAGGGAGATGGCAAAACCCGATACGCTGCCGAAGCGTGAAGAGATGGCGATGGCGAGTGTGAGCAGCGGTGAGACCACCAGGAGAAAGAGGGCGGCGTACTGGAGGTTGAGGATCCACCACATTGAGCGCTCATCGGGATGGGCGGGGGCGGCGCCGAATTGGCAGATGGCGGCGGTGGCAAGGGTCAATGGTGCGATGAAGCAGATGACGGCCAGCCAGATTTCGAAAAGCTGGCGGGTGGCGGAGATGCGCGTGGTGAGGAAGTACTCGCCGAGGCCTGAATTGGCATTTTCTTCGCCGTGGCGTGCGGCGGTGAAGAGCCCCCAGAGCAGGGTGCAGAACCAAAGTGTGTTCCATGCGGCGAGAATCCGGGCCGGTTGGACGAGCACCGGTTTTTCCGATGCGCTTGAAATGGCAGGCAGCACGAATGGCAACGCCACCACCGCCAACATGCAGACCACCCATGACTTGTGTTGCAGAATTGTCGAGAAGGTGAGTTTGAACAATCTCATGATCTTACTGGTTCAATGGTTGGTGATAAATTCAATGGGTTTAATGACCCACATCGGGATTTTCATTCATGTATGTGTGAAAATTTTTCACTCGATGGTGCTCATGTTGGTGTTGAGCTTCATCGTGCGATCGATGTCGAAGCTCACATAGGCAAGGCGGTCGGTTCCGAACGGGGTTTTGGTGACGATTTCCATCGTCCAGCGTCCGTCGGATTCGAACACGGACTCGTAGTTCTTAAGGGTAAGCACGCGGTTTTGCGGGACTGATTCTTGGATGACGAGTGCGGATCCGGGAACGATCGTGCCGTTGGTGCCGAGGCTTGGATTGCCTTTGTAAACTTGGGCGTAAGTCGTTGAGTTCGGGTAGAGGTCGTTGAGTGTGAGCGTGAGCTGCGGGAGGCTGTAGCGGATGAATTGGTCATTCACGATGCCGCTGATCGTGCCATGGGCCACGGGCCAGATCTGGATGAAGCGTGATGCCAGTTGTGAGGCTGGGGCTTGGTAGTCTTCGAGCGAGAAGATCGAGAAGCGTTCCTCGCCGCGGACTTTGGCGCGATTGGCGCCGGGCACGGCATTGATGAGGTAGGTGAGTGTGGTGCTGCCGTTGTCCTTGATGAAGCTTTGGCTCACCAGTGTCGCCAGGGTGCGATCGATGCCGATGCCGGTGCCATTCGCTCCATAGGATTGCACATGGCGGAGGAAGCGGACTTTCTTCGAGGCCTCCGGTTCGGACTCTCCGTCGTGAAGTCCATCGACTGTCACATCCACATAAAACGGGCGGTCGGCGCGAGTTCTTGCGATCGTTGATGATCCATCTTCCGAGCGGAGCGTGACTTCGGCCATCGGAATGTAGGTGCCGACATAGCGGGAATCGAGGATGTAGCTGGCGAGTGGGGCGGACTGAACGGTCCAGAGTTCGAAGCGGGCGCCACCCGGATCGATGGCCAGGTTTGAAAGTTGTTCGCCCGATGCTGCAACAGTTGCATCCCACTGGACTCCACTGGGGAACTGCACCTGCCTGATGAAATTGACATAGGTGGTTCCATTCTGTGCTGTTGCTAACAGGCTCATCAGAGCTGTTGCAATAAGTGTGAATGGAGTGGTTTTCATGGCTTATGTCTTTTGCGACGCAGCCAAGGCAGCCTTATTCGATTTATTATCTCATAATGGCTGTAGACTTGGATTGTCTGAATCGAAATTTTTCACTTTAATGCAGTTGGGAGCATTTTTGTAGTTCAACGAGTTTCGTCATCGATCCCGCCCGAGGGGTCGACAGCGCCATTGGGTCCGCCTTTGCCTTGGCCGGGGTTCGAGGAATCGACGCCATCGAGGTTGTTGCCGTGGCCGTTGTTGGGATGTTTTTTGCTGAAGGTCACCAGCAGGACTTGATCTTGGAGGTCGAAGCTTTGACTGTTGCGATCGTCCGTGCCGAGTTCCATGAGGACGAGCACGCTGAGCGGGCCGATGTTGACCTTGCCTGAGGCGTCGAGGTAGGGTCTTAGGAAGTTGTTGAGTGTGGCTGATTGCGAGAGATTCAAGCGGGTCGGAGGTGTCTGACCGTTGGTGAGGGAAACCACTTGGAAGTTCGAGCTGCGGCTCGTGTAGAAAGGCGTCCAGTTGCCGTTTTGGACTGAACGACCGCCGAAATCCAGCGTGTTTCCCGGTTGCATTTTCTTGATGTAGAGCCGTTTAACAGGATTAATATTCGATTGGTTGCCGTAAAAGATTTGGGCATAGGCGCCACCGCTGAAGCTCAAGCGGGCATCGGTGGGGAGGCTGATTGGTGTGCCAGTCTCGCTCGTGATCGTGCCGGCATTGGAGCCAACGATTTGCACCGAGGCATAGACATTTGAAGTGGCGATGAGAGTGCCTGGGGGGTCGACTTCGACGAGGTCGCTGACCTTGCTGGGGTGGAGAATGTTCCAGTTGAGTGTCGGTTTGGTGCCGGTCTGAACGACGGATGGATAGGCGTTAAGTAGTCCGTCGGGAGTGGCGGGGATGCGGGATGCCGAGGCTGCTTGTTGTGCCGATGCCTGATCTGGTGCGATGGCTGGGAAAAGTGCCAATAGAGTGGCGAGGATCCGTGTGGGTGGGTGCGTTTTCACGGTTTTGGGTGGTGATTGGGTTGAACAGCGCGTGGAAATTGTTATAAAAACTTCTACGACTAGTTATATATTTATAGATACAACTCGATAAGAATAAATTCAACAAATAAATGAAAATAATCGAAAATATTATCGATGCGAGTCGGGCAGCTGAATATTTCGATTCAAGCATATGTATATGTTTGAATGTAATTTTTTCACTGATGTGATTTTATATTTCTTTTTTTCAAAAGGTTGTTATAATCGCCGATTTTTTTTTCACTCGCCCCGTATTTCTTCGATGAGGATGAGCCAGTTCATCATCGATACCGGTGGCAGTTCGGCCGGGTGGGTGATCGGGCGGAGGTTGGCTTTGATGTTTTTGCCATCGATACTTGCGCCGCTGATGGTTTTGCTTTCGAGCGGTCGCACGGGTGATGTGGCTGATTCGCTTGCAAGGGATCCGACTTGGCCGGAGAGGTTTACGCCGAGTGGTTCGACATCGACGCCGTAGCGTTTTTCCGGTGCAAAGATCGAGCAGGGCGGGTAGTAGGCACTGGGTGGATTGTAGCCGGTGGGCGGAATGGTGGGTGTGATGTTGAAGTCGTCGCCGAGGTAGAGCCGGAGGTTGGTCACCAGAGAGAAGCCTTTGGTGAATGAGCTCATGTTCGAGCATTCCTTGAGGACAAGTCCGTAGTCGAGGTCGGTGCAGGGGATGGTGGGTTTTGAGAGGTTGGCGCTGCCGGTGGCGATGGTGTAATCGACATTGACCACGAGGGAGTGGTTGATGTGGGTGCCGTCGGCATTGAGGGCGGTGAGGAAATTCGCGAAGCGTTGCGGATAGACGGCGATGCAATTTTTGCCATTGTGCAAGGTGGTGGCTTCGAAGGGGAAGCTGGGTTTGAAGTATCCGTATTTCGGAATTTCGGCCGGCAGCGGACCGAAGGTGGCTTCGTTGAAGGTGACGAGTCCGGTGACCGCATTTTTAAATGCGAAGACACCGTTGCCGCCATAGGCCACATCGACCACGGCAGTGCCGAAGTCGTGGCTTTGGTTTGCGCCGGCGCAGGGAATGTAGCCTTGTGGCAGGCCCGCTTCGGAGTTGGCTGTTTGCGGCACGACTAGCTCCTGGCGCTCGCCGTTTTTGAAGTAGGAAAATCGCAGCGCGGATGGCGTTTTGTCGGCGGGGCTCACGGTATCGACGACATCGAGCCGCATTGCACATTGCAGCGCGCCGACCGAGTATTGGTTCCAAGTGGTTGATGAGAGCGTATCGACTTCGGGTTCGTGTGAGAAGCGGTCGAAGAAATCCGCGCCGCGGTTGATGGACACGAAGGCGGCGCGTCCGCTTTCCGAGGCGAGTGAGACGGGAAAAAAATCGCCGCTTGTGAGGTAATGGCTTTCGCGAAGGCCGGGTGCGAAGGGGTCGCTTTCGAAGCTCATGTTGCCGACGCTTGATTGGGCGCCGATGGATGCGCCGCGGCGGGTGGCGATGGCGGATAGGCTGGCGTTGCCTTCGACCACGGCACGGCCGGCGAATACGCCGCCGGTGATGTTGATGTCGCCCCAAGTTGCGCCGACGGCATTGCGGCCGAGGCTCATGAAGGCCGATGACGAGATGGCGAGTTGTGAGGGGATCTCATAAATCGACAGCACCATGCTGCGTTTCGGATTCGTGATGCGGGTTTTGGCCGAGTCCTGCGCACTGAGGTTGATGTCGAATGCCCACCAGTTGCGTTTGGCGACGAAAGGTTGGCCGGGTCTTGAGTAGCCGAAGTTGATATTCGGGTAATTGATCAGGTTGAAGTCCTGATAGGTTGCGACTGGCAGTGCGACACCGGCTTGTGCGAGGTTTCCGTATTTTTTGCTGTTTGAAATGATCGGCCAGATTGAGTCGCGTGTGGTGTCCGACGAATCGTTGCAGTTGAGCGGGACCGGATAGCGTGGGCCGAGGTTGCGGTTGATGCCTGCGGCGACATGCGTATCGGGACTTTCGGGCGACTTGAAAATTGCATCGGGATCGCCGAGCGGTGAGTCGCCGGAATTTGCTGAGATTTGCGTTTGCCCGGTGGAGATGGCGGCGAGGACATCGCTGGAAATCGATTGGCCGGCATTTGCGAGTGCGAGGGCATCGGTGAAAATGCCTTCCCATGTGAGTGATGCGTTGGTGGCGTTTTCCGATTCCGACATGTGCCGCATCGCGCGGATCGCGCGGTTGGGTGTGATGGCGACGATCGAGCGCAGGATCGCGTCTTCCTTTTCCTGATAGTCGACGCGCAATTGCACGGCTGACTGGATCGAGTGCGCGTTCACTGCCTTGCGGTAGGAAAAGATCGCAAGCATGAGCAGCAGGGTGCCCATCGAAAGCACCATGAGCACGGAGGCGTAGCCCGCGGCATGGTTTTTTGTAGGGGAAATTTTCATTGGGTCATTGCGCCCGAGTAGGTGACGCGTTCGTGGTTCGGGCCGGTAAGGGTCATGCGCAGGATTCCTTGTTCGACTGCAAATGAGACATCGCGCGGAGCTTTGGTGACATGCCATTGGGGGGCATTGAGCTCGCCATCTTCGGAGACCACATAATGATAGAGCGCTTTGCCGGTACTGCGGTTTTCGAAGGACAGGATCGATGCGCGGACGGAGCCGTCGGGTTGGCGGAAGTTGAGAATCAGGACCGGCGATGCTGTGAGGCGTGGTGAGAGGCCGCTGAGCGCTTCATCGACCGTGGCGTGGAGTCTGAAGCGCTCGGCTTTGCCGACGAGTTTGCTGACATGCATGTTGATGACCGGCACTTCTTCGGTGAGAAACGATTGCGAGCGGAAGATGTTGAGGAATGAGAGTTGTTGTTGAAAGAGGGCCAGTGAAAGGGCGGAGACCGCCATCCCGATGCCGATGGCAAGGGAGAGTTCGATAAGCGTGAAGGCCCTTCGGGTGCTTTGTTTGCGGATTGTCATTGGGATCGGATCACGGTCCGGGATTTGGCGTAGGAGCGTCCGCCGATTTGGTAGGTCAGCACGCTTTGTACTTTCCAAACTTTCATCGCGGCGGGGTTGTTGGTTTCATCGCCATTGCCGCCATCGACTGGATGGTTTTCCGCATCGGGCAGGCGCGTGCGGTGGATGGTGCCGGTCACGGGTGTGCCGCCGGGGAGTCGGCCGATTTCCACTGCGCTGCTGGCGGTGTTGGGAAATGCCGGCCATGGCGAATCATTGGCGAGCAGGCTGTCGAAAGGCAGGCGTTCGGCATAGGCGCGTTCGTAGGTCATGTGAGCATCGCTGAGGGCTTGTTGCAGGGCCCATTGGCGCGGTGCGAGGATGTCGAGTGAGATCTTGAGCATGAAGAGCCCGATGACGGTGAGCATGGAAAGTGCGAGAGTGATTTCGACCAACGCGAAGGCGCGGTGGGCGGATCGGGGCTTGCCTCGTGGCGTGAAATGCCGCAGGAGATAGGCATGATGCGGCTTGCCCGAATGGTTTTGTGCAGCGTGCTTGGCATTTTCCTCGCGGCGGGAACTTGCATGGCCCAGGCCGATATGAATCCGCCCTTCGGATTGAACTGGGGGGACTCTCCGGAAAAGTTGGTCGCATGGGCGACGCGTCAATCGCTCGATCTGAACATCATGCAGCCGGGGGATCAGCCTGCGTTGCGGATTCTCAAGATCCAGCCGTCCAAGGGATTTTTGCCCGAGCACAAAGCCTCGGCGTTGGAGGCCCGCTTTTTGAATGGTCGGCTCTATGAGCTCACGGTTCATTATTTCGACCCCGACGCATCGGCCGATCTGATGGAGGCCCGATTTGAGGAAATGCGGCGTGAGTTGACCGCGCGTCATGGTGCCTTGACCGCCAACCAGCAGGAGCGCTCGGTGGTGGACAAATTTGCGACCAGGAAGATTTCTTTTCATCGTGAGCCGGCGAAGGGGATGATGCTTTTATTGGTGTTTACCGAGGTGGAGGATTTGTTGCGTCAGAGCAAGGAGGCGAGGTTTTCGCTGGTGTATCGGAATGACAATTTGAGGCTGGAGTTGAGCAAGGAGCCGGCTGCTGCGAAGGAAGAGGATGTTGGGAAGGATTGAAGGTTAGCTTTAAGGTTTTGAGGTTGGTTCCTCGGAGGTTTTTTCTTCGGCGGGTGGTGTTTTGGGTGGAAGGATTGAAATTGGGCCGCCGTGGTAGGTGGCCACGACGATGGTCGTGCTGTCCTTGAAGCCCGCTTGGATGTCCTCATCGATCGGTGAGTTGCCCTCGGCTTGTTCACGGGTGACTTCGACGGTGGTGATCCATCCGCGGTTGTTGGCGTGGAATTCCGCCCAGCCGACGAGCTTGGTGGCGTTCACAAGCTGTGTGCGTTTTTCGAGTTCCTTGGGGATGGCGAGGATCGCGCGTTTTGGAACGAGTGTGAATGTGCCGTCGAAGCTGAGGATATCCGATTGGCTGATCAGGTCTTTGGGGGCGTCTTTGGCTGGGTCCGTTTCATTGGCCGACGGCAGTTTTTTCATCGGATCCTGGATGACCGCTGCGTGTGATTTTTTTTGTAGCTGCTCGTGAGTGGCGGCATCGCGCATCTCGGGTTCCGCGCTGGCAGTGTGTGCCGCGGTGAGTGCGATCGCGCAGAGGGTGTGGATGAGGGTGGTTTTCATGATTCAATTTTCGCCGAGGGTGATTTCATTTTTTGAGGGCTTTGATTTTTTATGGATCCACGGGCCGTGGGGTACTTTCTCATTTTCGACAAAGCGCCATGAAACCGGAGTGCCGCTCGTGATGCCGAGGTAGTCGCGCACGGCTGGGCTGAGGTCGATGCCGGCATTGCCGTTGCGGTTGGGGCGCGGATTTTCGTGACCGAAAACATACTGCCAGTGGTCGACCTCAAAGGGGCCGACATCTTCCCACTGTGCATAGCAGGTTTTGTTGCCGTGGCGGATGCTGATCCAGCGGCCCTTGCAGACGGAGATGCCCTTGCCCATGTAGCTCCGCCAGAACCATGGGATCATCTCAGGGGCCTCGGGGCGATGGGATCCATCGGGCAGGAGGTCATTGTAGGGGAGTGCGACATAAAATTGATTCAGCCGCGGAGTGAATCCTGCGGGTTGATATCCCACGCGATTGTTTGGGTCGTCGTAACCGCCGAAATTTTTTTCCCAGTTCTGATCCCATGCGCTGCGGTTGTTCGGAGTCGGGTTGTTTTCGGTCGGTTCTTCGCCGATCCAAAAGACTGTGGCGGCGATTGAATCCTTCCAGCCAACGAACCAGGGATCCTGTGATTCGAGCACTTTCCGCGGTTTTTGCGGGATGCCAAAGGGGTCGCTTAATGAGGCAAGCGCGGTGCGTCGTTCCTTGAGAAATCCCTCATGAACGGTCGTGAGCCGATCTGTTAGAGTGCTCCCGCATGCTGCTGCAGCCAGCGCTAGGCTGATCGTCAGCGAGATGGGTGTTTGCGTGTTCATGGGCGTCGGCGGTGAGGACCGAATCCGGGCGGGCGTAGGTAAAAACCTTTGACCACCAATACATCGGTAGCTCGGGATGTGCCGCTGTCAAACGACGATGCAAATTTTGCAGTTTCTGTTAGATGAGGCCTTTCAGGTCGTTCCACTTTTGGCCGGGTTCGTTGAGATGGCGGATGTGTCCATCTTCAATAAGCAGGCTGCTCGGCATTTCCATCGAGTCATAATCCGGGTGACAGCTTACCAATCGGAGAACACCTTTGTTTGAGTTGTGCCAGAGTTCCTCGAAGGTTTGGCGGACGAATACATCGAGTCCGCTGAGCGGTTCGTCGAGCAGGAGGATGTTGCCATCCGGGTGGGTCGAGCATTCGGCGACGATGAGATTTGCTTTGCGTTTGTTGCCGGTGGAAAGCTTGCCATAGGGCTTGGTGACATCGAGTTCCGTGCGGTCGGCCAGCGCGAATGCGTCATCAATCCCGTCTTTTGGCAGGAGTGCGTTAAAGATCCTCTTGGTGGGGAGTTCTTGGTCGAAGCGGATGTTTTCGGCAAGGTATTGCACGAATCCATGCATTTCAAAATGACCTGAAACCGGCTTGATGCTGCCAGCGAGAGTGCGAAGAAGGGTGGTTTTCCCTCGCCCGTTTCGCGCGACGAGGAAATGGGTGCCGGAGCTCAGTTGAATCTTGGTTCCGACGCGTGCGAGGGCTGTGCCATAGCCGATTTCGAGACCGGCATTCATTTGTATTCGGGGGGTGTTTGCGCTCATGGGGCTTGCAGTTGGTTGCCACATTGAACGCAACAAGGGGCGTTGTCATTCAATGCCACCTACAATGTTGACGATGCAATTGTCGAAGTCAACAAAGCTGTGATTGTAGATCATGCAGCCCGCTGTGCTGATGCTATTGAAAATCGAATGGTGTAAGAGGGGGTATGGCGGATGAAATCCGCCACCACGTAGAAGAGATCGCCAACTCTTGCCTTCAGTCTTAATCCGCCGGGCGGTGGGGTTCGAAGGTCATTGCGCGTTCGTGTTCGCGGGCCTTGGCGGCTTTTTTTGCCTGTTGGTAAAAATGTTCCTGGGCGCGTAGGCCCTTGCCGCGGGTGGCTTTGGTGACGCGGGCGGAACTGCCGTTGGGAAGGATGCGCGAGGCTTGGGATTCGTCGTTGAAGTAAGTTTCTAGAATGCGGATGAGGCGGCGCTTGAGGGCGGGTTCGGCGATGGGGATCATCAGCTCGACGCGTTTCTCGAGGTTGCGGGTCATCCAATCGGCGGAGGCGATGTAGACTTCCGAATCGCCGCCTTGGAGGAAATGGAAGATGCGGGCATGTTCGAGGAAGCGGTCGATCACCGAAATGACCTCGATGTTTTTCGAGTGTTTCGGGTCGCCGGGTTTGAGGCAGCAGATGCCGCGGACATTGAGTTTGATTTCGACTCCGGCGCGTGACGCGTCGTATAGGGCGGCGATGATGTCGGGGTCTTGGAGTGAGTTCACCTTTGCCATGATGCGTGCCGGTAGTCCTTGGCGGGCGCGTTCGGCCTCGCCGGAAATGAGGTCGAGCAGCATCGGCTTCATCGCGGTGGGCGCGGGGACAAGTCGTTGGAAGCGGAGCAATTTCGAGCGACCCGTGACGGCGTTGAAGAAGAGTGAAGCGTCGTTGCCGTAATCCGCCTTGCAGGTGAGGTAGGAAATATCGGTGTAGAGGCGTGAGGTCGTTTCGTTGTAATTTCCAGTGCCGAGGTGGACGTAGCGGCGGAGGTGGCCGGACTCGCGGCGTACGATCATGCAGATTTTCGCGTGGGTTTTGAGGCCCTTCACGCCGTAAACGATTTGGGCGCCGGCACGTTGGAGTTCGTCGGCGCGGTCGAGGTTGCGTGCTTCGTCGAAGCGCGCCTTGAGCTCGACGAGTGCGGTGACATGCTTGCCGTTTTCCGCCGCTTTGATCAGCGCGTTGATGATGCGCGATTTTTTGGCGGTGCGGTAGAGCACTTGTTTGATCGCGATGACATCCGGATCGCTCGCGGCTTCTTCGAGCAGGCGCAGTACCGGCTCGAAGGATTCGTAGGGGTGAAAGAGCATCAGGTCGCCGGTGGCGATCGTTTCGAACATCGATGAGCCGGGAACGATCGAGGGCGAGCTTTGGCCGGGCCAGTCGGCATCGCGCAGGTGGTCGAAGTCGGCGATGAAAACGAGATCCATGAATGACGCGAGGCCGGGGGGTCCGGCGATGCGGTAGATTTCGGCGGAGCTCGCGGTGGTGACTTGTTGGATCATGCGCGCGAGGTCCTTCGGGGCATCGGCGCGGATTTCCAGACGCACCGTATCGGCGAAGCGGCGGGCGCTGAGGATTTCCTCCATTTCGTCGGCGAGGTCGGTGGCGTCATCTTCCTGCACGGCGATGTCGCCATTGCGAGTGACGCGGAATGCAGTGGTGGCGGCGACTTTTTCGCCGGGGAAAAGTTGTTCGGCGTGGGCGGCGACGAGGTCCTCGACGAGTACGAATGCGAAAGTGTTGGATCCGGCACCGATCGGAACAAGCCGGCTGATTGAATCGGGAATCGTGATGAGTGCGAAGCGTGTGGATTCGCTTTCCGTATCGATGAGGCGGCACGCGATGACCATATGCAGCGCGGGCAATGCGGGTGGCTGATCGTTGAGGTCGACAGCGAGCGGCGTGAGTAGCGGAGAAATTTGATCTTCGAACGCGTTGAGCGCCTGGGCGGCCTGTTCGTGGTTCAGGTCGTTCATATCGAGCGCGAGGATGCCGGCCTTGCGCAGTGCGGGGATGAGCGATTGGTTGAAGAGTGTGTACTGCTCGTCGCTCATGCGCAGGATTCTTTGGCGCAGGGCATTGAGGTTGGCAGTGGGAGTGAGGCCCGAGAGGTCGGGCTTTTTGATGCCGCCGCGTTTCATGGCCATCAGGCCGCCGATGCGGACCTGGAAAAACTCGTCGAGATTCGAGGCGGTGATGGCGAGGAACTTCACGCGTTCGAGCAGCGGGAGGTCTTCGCGCAGCGCTTCATTGAGCACGCGTTGATTAAATTCGACCCAGGAAAGTTCGCGGTTGATGTAGGGGATGGGCATGGGCTGCGGGAAGTGGCGGTGGATTTCAGATTTCCTCGTCGATCACGACGCTGAGTCCGAAGACTTGCTCGAAGAGGTCGGCCTTGGAGGCCATCGCGAGGCGTTCGACGGCGGCATCGGCAAGGCCTGGGAGGCGGATGCGGATGCGTTTTTCTTCGCGGTGGATTTCGATTTGAGAGATGCGTTGGGCGTGGGTTCTTTCGAGTGCGTCGGCGACGCGCAAAAGGGCGGCGAGTTTGCAGACGCGGATGCGATCTTCGGTGTCGAGTGCGGCATAGCCCGGGTGGTCGAGGCTCGGGCAGGCGTGGCGGTGGTAGCGTGCGATTTGTGCGACGATGGTGACATCGGTGCGGTCGAGGCCGAAGATCTCCGAATTAAGGATCAGGTACTCCGAGTGCTTGTGGTGGGCGCGCGGGCTGACATAGGTGCCGACCTCGTGAAGGATTGCGGCGACCTGAAGAAGAAGCGCGTCTTGGGCGGTGAGCTGGTGG